>Ga0206910_1224_pt1 | contig 9182 bp, 6 predicted proteins | sample Alteio_BWOrgHeat_77_FD_152949 | JGI IMG/M metagenome (GOLD analysis project Ga0206910, IMG submission 152949) | Enriched cells from forest soil in Barre Woods Harvard Forest LTER site, Petersham, Massachusetts, United States -... | ecosystem: Environmental > Terrestrial > Soil > Temperate forest > O... | reverse complement strand
GTTGCCGGACATGACGATGGCGGGCTCGGCGAGAGGTTGGCGCGTGTCGAGGTCGCGCAGGATTTTCCAGAGGCACGCCGGGGGCAGTGGATCGCCGGGGTTGGCGGTGTGCGAAGACGCGTCGGAAGCCTGAGACCCAGCTTCCGGAAAAAAGCTGAGGTCGTTGGTTTCCAGTGTGACCCTCGCAAATTCGAGCGGGACGTTGACCTTGAGTGGTGTGGGCGCGAAACGGTGGAGGAGGTCAAGTGGGTCGCGATAGGAGGTGATTTCGTGGGAGCGCATCTTAGTTTTTCTCGCAGAACCCTCGTATGGCTTGCGCAGTGGTCTGCGGTGTCTCGCCTGACCGAACGCGCCACGCGGGACAATTGGAAATGGCGGCGATGGCGGAGGAGCGGGCCGCTGCGGCGGCGGGGAGTTGCGTGGGGAGGCGCTCGGCACTGCTTTCGAAGAAATCACGGGCTTCGGAGGCGGAGATAGAAGAGAAATCGCAGCCTGGTTGAATGGTGCGGTCAAGGAAGAGGAGCCAGCGTGGCCGCGAGTGGGTTGTTGGCGTGGCGGGAACGCCACAGATTTCATTTTGCTGGAGTTCGAATGCGAGTTCGCCGTTGAACCACATTCTTGGCGTGCGGGTGGCTAGCTCGGGGAAATGACGGACGGCATCCGGGAGAAGCTTCACCGGGGCTTGTAGGCCGTGAACGGTGAGTTTGTCTTTGGCAGCGCGCGGGTCGAGCGAATCCGATGCGGTGGTTGAGATATAAGTCCAGTCGTCGGAGATCAGCGAGAAGCCAGCGCGGGCTAGGGCGACGGAGAGCGTCGATTTTCCGGCGCCGGAGTTCCCGGCGAGGAGGAGCGCACTGCCGTTGCGGTCGAGGCACGCGCTATGAAGCGGGGTCACGCCGACGGTGGTGCCCATTACGCCGATGGTGATCGGTAGCCAATGGGAATTCCAGAAATCGGCGTCGGACGCAGAGGCCTGGGAGACGGCGCCTACTACGCGGCGGCGCGCGAGGTCGAAGGTGAAGACTTCGTGCGAGCCGATGGTGGCGAAGACGAGGTGGTGCATGCCACGGAAATGCGTCTGCGATTTTACGTCGCGGTCATTGGGGAGTGACGGATCGAGAAGGAGTTCGAGATCGAAGGTGCGGTCGGTGCGCGGGCGCGCTGACGCATGCCAGCGCGACGTGGCGGCGAGAATATGTGGCGAGTTCGTGGCGAGGGCACAGTGGGCTCCAGCGATCTGGAGATCGGCTTGAAGCGGCAACACGGATCGATTGATAAGGTGGAGCTTCGTCACTTTGTCACGACGGCGTCACGGACAAATGAACTTTATCGCGAAAACAAAGGGTTTGCGCGTGGCCGGGGAACAAATGACAGGTCCGTGACACGCTGGTGACAATCGCCCGGGGTCCTGAATTTATTTTCGAAACCTCGAGACTACGGGAACGAGCGTTCGAATGTCGAAGAAGGTTGTGTTTTTCTTTCCGTCGTTTGCAAGCACCGATGCAACGGCACCGCTAGGCCTATTGGCCGTGGCGACCCCGCTGTTGCGTGCTGGATATTCCATTCAGCTGATCGATTCGACGATCACTCCCAACTACAAAAAGCGCGTTCTGGAAGAAGTGAAGGATGCGTTGTGCCTGGGGATTTCACTGGTGACCGGGCCGATGATTCGGGAAACCGTGGAGATCGCGCGCGCGGTAAAAGAATGGAATTCGGATTTTCCGGTGATTCTAGGTGGGTGGCACGCTTCTTTGTTGCCAAAGCAAACCCTGGAAGCGAGTTACATCGATATTGTGGTGAAAGGCCAAGGTGAAGAGGCGCTGCTCGACGTTGTGCAGCACCTGGAAAGCCGCTCACCGCTGGATCTGGTGCCGGGCATCGGATTCAAGCGCGACAAGAAATTGTTTTTCACGACCGAACGGCCGCTGAAGCCGATTACGTCTTCGCCGCCCAAGGCTTACCACTTGGCGGATTTCGACGCCTATGAGCGCGTGTGCGGGCGGCGATGGGCGATGTACATCTCCAGCCTGGCTTGCCCTTACAACTGTTCGTATTGCACGAATGCCGGTGTTTACGGACGGAAGTGGAATGCTTTGCCGCCAGAACAGTTTGTGGAAGAAACCGTGGATTTGACGCGGCGTTATGGATTGGAACTGTTGTGGGTGGTAGACGACAACTTTTTGGTGGATCTCGATCGGGCCCGCGAGATTTCTGAGGGGTTGGTTCGCGCGGGCGCGGATTTTCGTTGGAGCATTCAGGCGACCACCAATTTGACTTCGCGCTTGAGCGTAGACGATTTGAAATTGTTGAGGCGGGCGGGGCTGCAGCAGATTTGCCATGGAGCGGAATCCGGTTCGCAGAAGATGCTGAAGTTGATGAACAAGGGATTTCAGAATTTCGAGACGATCTACGAGACGGCGCGGCGATGTTTGGCGGCGGATATCCGGCCATCGTTCAATATTATTTTCGCTTATCCCGGAGAAGGGCGCGTGGAGCGGCGGCAGACCATCGATTTCATCATGGATATGTGCCGGCGGCATCCGGGAGCGGAATTCTGGACGAATATTTTCACCCCGTACCCTGGCGCACCGGTAATGGAGAAGGCCGACGAGTTCGGTATCGAAGTACCGACATCTTTCGAAGGCTGGGCTGATTTCTTTCCCCGCTACACGGTGCTGCCGTGGTTGCGCGGGGGCGAGCACCGGCGATTGCAGGTGATGCGGGATTATCTACGGCTGGCGTTTGATCGGATTCCGATCAGCGCGGATACGCGGAGCCGTTCGACGCGGATCATACAGAAGTCATTTTCGTTTCCGGCGCGGTGGCGGCTGGATCATGACGTGTATGCGCTCCCTGTGGAGTTGTGGTTGAACGAAAGGTTGAAGAAGAAGACCGCGGCGGCGAAGCCCGCCGTGGATGCGAAGCGGCTGGAGCCTGCCACTTCCGGAGCCGCGTGCTAGCCAAACAAAAAGTCGTCCTGTTCTATCCGCCTTATGACGGTGAGCCATTGAGTGCACCGCTGTGTCTGCTGAGCCTGGCGGCGCCGCTGCTAGAAGCGGGATTCGACGTAAAAATTGTGGATGCGGCGATTGCCCCGGATTGGGAATCGCAGATATTGCGTGAAGTGCAGGGAGCGCTGTGCCTGGGAATTTCGGTGCTGACCGGGCCGATGATTCGCGGTGCGATGCGCATCGCGAAACTGGTGAAGCACACCAATCCGGAAGTGCCGGTGATTTTTGGCGGTTGGCATCCGAGTCTGGTGCCGGGTCAGACGCTGGGCGAGCGGTACGTAGATGCGGTCGTCCGCGGGCAGGGAGATCTGACGCTGCTGGAGATTGCACAGCGGCTTGCGGACCGGAAGCCGTTCAACGATGTGGCGGGAGTTTCCACCAAGCCGTTTGGATTGACGCAGCATTCGCCGGAGCGCCGGGTGGCCTTGTTGGATGATCTTCCCATGCCGGCGTTTCATCTGGCGGATTTCGACGCTTACGAACGATCGTGCAACGGCGTGCGGAAATTGGCGTATGCCACCAGCGTAGGCTGCCCTTACGCGTGCAACTACTGCACTGATATGGTTTTCTACAAGCGCCGATTCAATGCTTTGGCGGCAGATCGCGTGGTTCGGGAAGTTACGGGCTTGGTGGAGCGGTACCGGGTCGACGAAGTGGCGATGCTGGATTCGAACTTGCCGGTCGATTGGCGGCGGGCAGTAGAGATTGCCAAGGGCTTTCTTGATTCGGGACTTCATTTTCGCTGGACGTTCCAGGCGTCGACGGATTTTCTTTGCCGCATGAGCGACGACGACGTGCGGATGCTTGGCGCGAGCGGCGTGACCCATATGGGATTCGGTACAGAGTCGACTTCGGCGGATGTGCTGAAGCTGATGAATAAGCGGCACCAGCATTTGAACGAAATGTACGACACGGCGCGGAAGGCGGCCCTGGGCGGAATTCACGTCACGTTCAATCTCATCTTCGGGTATCCGGGTGAGACCGAAGCGAATCGCATCGAGACGTTTCGAACGATGAGCGACATTGCGCGGCAATTCTGGAACGTGAGTTTTTCGCCGAACATCTTTACGCCCTATCCTGGGATTCCCATCTGGCCACAACTGAAGGAAATGGGAATGCGCGAGCCGCAGACTTTGCAGGAGTGGGTGGATCTGCCGCTCGGACGAAACGTGCTGCCGTGGCTGCAAGGGGCGGAACTGGCGCGTTTGCGGCGGATGCTTGAATTTTTCCTCTTGAACAATCAGTTGCGCAAAGCGACGTCGAAGTTTCCAGGTTTGCGGCAGGGGGTGCGGCGAGCACTGGGCGTGCCGCTCCGCTGGCGAATCAAGTCGAACAAATATTCATTTCCGTGGGAGTTGTGGGTGGCGAAGTCGCTGGAGCGGATTGTTTCGCGGCGTTCGCTGCTGACCGGGCAGCCGCTAAGCACAGGGGTCGGTGAGGTTTGTTGAGTTTGCGCGGAATAGATTCGCGAATTCATCAGGAAGAGCTACGTGACTGAAGTTCTGCTGACGCATTCCTATCATTTGCCGTATGACCGCAAGCAAGTGCGGAAGATGCAACCGTACCCGCCGCTGGGCACACTGTACGCCGCGGGAGTGCTGCGCCAGCACGGGATTTCCGTGGGCGTTTTCGACGCGATGCTGGAGGAACCGGAGTCCGGATTCCGCGAAGCGTTGCGGGTGCACCAGCCGAAAATTGTGGCGATCTACGAAGACGATTTCAATTTTCTGACCAAGATGTGCCTAACTCGGATGCGCGAAGTGGCGTTTCAGATGATCGAGGATGCGCGGCGGGCCGGCGCCCGAGTCGTGGTGCATGGTTCGGACGCGACGGATCATGCTGGCGACTATCTGCGGCAGGGAAGCCAGTTTGTGCTGATTGGCGAGGCGGAGCACACGTTGCTGGAAGTAGTGCGCGCGATCGGGACTGGTGGGGATGCGACGAAGGTGCATGGTGTGGCGTTTCTGCGGCGCTCCGGGTCGCAGGAAATCGTAGAGAAGCGAGCGCCCGGCGCGGTGCGGCGGTTCGAGGGTTTTCCCGCTCCGGCGCGGGATCTGATCGATCTGACGAAATACCGCGAAGCGTGGATGGCCGCACACGGAACGTTTTCTCTGAACCTGATTGCGAGCCGCGGATGTCCGTTTCGCTGCAATTGGTGCGCGAAACCGATTTTTGGTGACAGCTATCATGCGCGGCCTGCGGAGGAAGTGGCAGAAGAGATTCGTGACCTGAAGCGTCGCTACGGCGCGACGCATTTGTGGTTTGCTGACGATATTTTCGCCCTGAACAAGCATTGGACGCAACAGTTTGCCCGAGAGATGGAGAAGAGGAATTGCCGGGTGCCTTTCAAGATTCAGGCACGGGCGGATTTGCTGACTGGCGAGACAGTGCGGGCGTTGCGGCGGGCAGGTTGCGCCGAAGTATGGATGGGCGTGGAGTCGGGATCACAGAAGGTATTGGATGCGATGGACAAGGGACTGCGCGTCGAACAAGTAGTCGCGGCGCGCAGAGAACTCCGCCAAGAAGGCGTCAAGGCTTGTTTCTTCTTGCAGTTTGGCTATCCAGGCGAGACCTGGGAGGACATTGAGAGCACGATCGCGCTGGTGCGCGGTACGCGGCCCGACGATATCGGCGTGTCGTTTTCCTATCCTTTGCCGAACACACGATTTCATGAGCGGGTGCAGCAGCAACTTGGCGACAAACAGAATTGGTCGGACAGCGAAGATCTTTGCGTGATGTTCAAGGGCGCCTACACGGATACGTTTTATCGCGCGGTGCGCGATGCGTTGCACTCGGAAGTCGATTCGTGGTCGAGGGGGAACCACGCGAAGGATTTTGGCGCAGTCGCGCAGGCATGGGAGCGCGTACGGATTCTGGAACCGTTGAGCCGCAATTTGGACGCGACCGAGCTTCCTGAGTTGGCAATCGCGAGAGACCCGGCTGGTTCACGCGAGCACGACACTGAACGAGGGTCCTTCGTTCCACTGAGCGGGCTCGCGACGTCTGCTGGGGAGGCGTAAAATGCGCGACCTCCTGCTGACCCACGGCTACTTCCTCTTCGAAGATCCCAAAGAACAGAAAATCATGAAGCCTTATGTGCCGTTGGGAATTCTGTACATCTGTTCGCACCTGCGGAAAAAGGGTTTCAACGTAGATGTATTTGATTCCACATTTTCTTCGCTGGACGAGTTGACGGGGGTGTTGCGAACGGAAACACCTTCTGTGCTGGGCGTCTACGCGAATCTAATGACGCGGAAGCGTGTGGTGGAGATTGTACGCGTAGCACACGAGGCTGGATGGAAGACGATCGTGGGTGGTCCGGAGCCCGGCGCGTATGTTCGCGAGTATCTGGAGGCAGGAGCGGACATCGTCGTGATTGGCGAAGGGGAAGTTACGATCGAGGAGTTGTTGCCCGCACTGAATGAGCAGTCTGACACGGCGCTGGCTCAGGTAAAAGGAATCGCCTTTTTGGGCGAGGATGGCGGAGTGGTGCAGACGGCTCCGCGCGAGCAAATCGCCGATCTGGACACGCAGCCGTGGCCGGCACGAGAGGCGATCGATGTGAATCGCTACGTGCAGACCTGGCGCTCGGCGCATGGACAAGGCTCGCTTTCCTTCATCACGGCGCGCGGCTGCCCGTACAAGTGCCGCTGGTGCAGCCATCAAGTGTTTGGGATGACCCATCGGCGGCGGAAACCGATTGCCGTAGTGGACGAGGTGGAATAGCTGCTTTCGAAGTATCAGCCGGACATGGTGTGGATTGCGGATGATGTCTTCACGATTCATCACGGTTGGCTGCGGACGTATGCCGCGGAAATGCGGCGTCGCGGGCTGCGCATTCCGTTCGAATGTATTTCTCGCGCGGATCGATTGAGCGCGGAGGTTTCTGATCTGCTGGCTGAACTTGGTTGCTTTCGAGTGTGGATCGGCTCGGAGAGCGGTTCGCAACGGATTCTGAATGCGATGGAGCGCGGCGTGACCGTCGAACAGGTACAGACTGCGGTGTCGGCGTGCAAGACGCGCGGAATTCAGACCGGCATGTTCTTGATGTGGGGGTACGAAGGCGAAGAGTTGCAGGACATCGAGGCCACCATCGATCACGTGAAGCGCTCGGATCCGGATATTTTCTTTACGACGGTCGCCTATCCGATCAAAGGCACGCCGTACTTCAAGCGCGTGCAGGACTCTTTGGTGCAACTGAAGCCTTGGGCAGAGACCTCCGATCGTGAACTGACGATGCGCGACCGGCGGCCGGCGCGATTTTATGAGCTGGCGGACAAGTTACTGCGCGATGAGGTGCAGTTGGCGCGGTTGCAGCGCGGTGCGGCGCTCGCGCAGCCTCTGGAAACGTCCGAGCAGGAATTACGGATTGCCAATCACGAAAGAAAATTCCGGGATAATGTCGAATTGCCGAATACGCCGCGCCACGTTCAACGTCTCTTCCGTGGTGATGTCCTTCTCCATCTCCTTCAACACCCAGTCGGAGCCCGACTCCGCGCCAAAGAAAATCATCGTGCAGCCGGCTTTCCTGATCGCCGCCAGCGTCGCGTCCGAGTATTTGTTGATGATGTCGATGCGCCCTTCGCACCACCATTGCATGTTCAGCGGAGCGATGCGGTCCGCCAACTCACGGGCATGATCTTCACGCAAGAAGAAATTCATGTCGTAGAACTGGATCGAATCGGCGCCGTATTCCGTTTTCAGGTGACGCAGCATCGCCTCGGTGCGCGCGGGGCTCTCCAGCTTCTCGCGATTGCCGTAAGCCGCGTGGATTCCGCAGAAGCTGCACTTGAATGGGCAGCCGATGCTGGCGTGATGCACGGCCGTACGCCTGCCGAAAAACGATGGCCGCAAATATTTTTCTACCGGCACCTTATGATACGGAGTCCAGGGAAACGCATCGGGCCCCTTCATCAAACGTTCGGGGTTGTGGCGATGCAATCCGAAAATGTCTTTGTACGAGAGCCCCTGAATCGTTTCGAACTTGCGTTGCCCGCGCAGCGCTTCGAGCAGCTCCAGGAGCGTGTCTTCGCCCTGACCGCGTACCACGTAGTCCACATACTTCGCGTTCAACGCAGCGTCCGTGTAGATTGACCCGAAATATCCTCCCCACACAATCGTCAGTTTTGGATGCCGCGCGCGAATCTCTTTGCAGCTCTCGACCGCTGCCGCCATCTGCGGCCCGGGCATCACGGTGACGCCCAGCATCTCGACTTGGCGTTCCGCAATCAACCTCAGAATCGTCGCCGTCGGATTTTCGTCCAGATTACCGTCGACAATCTCGTATTCCTCGCGCCCTTCCAGCACGGCGCCCAGCGCCAGAACGGAAAGCGGCAAACGCCGGTTGCGCGGCCTGGTCGACCGCGGATTGAACAAAATAATCATCGGACCTCTACCCTGACAATTTTTCTTGCGGCAACTCGCCACCACCGAGCCGGAAACCTCATGCGCGGGTCCTCTCCAACTTAAGCAAGACGTGATCCCCCACGCCGCGCAACACGGGCCACGCCGCGAAAATGCGATCCAGCATTTCCGCCAGTCTCAGGAGCGTCCTGTGACGCCGCGCCGCTCCTTCGGCATACGACGGCGGCACAAACAAGCCGACTGCCCGTACCGACCGGACCCGGAACCACGGCCGAAACGCTCGCCGCAACTCCCGAATGGTCGGATACCATACCGGAACGTCCACACCATCCAGTTGCGCAACGGTCTTTCCCGAGACTCGCCGCAACGCCTTCGCGATATTCGCGCGCACTCCGTACCAAGCGATTTCCCACAAGCACACTCGCGTCGACATGCAAATCAACGCAACGCCGTCAGGCCGCACCAACCTGCCTAGCTCCTCCGCGACACCGCGCGGAAAGACGACGCAATTAAGTCCCGAAAAATTCGACAGGGCGCCGTCAAATCGCGATTCTCCCCCCAACTGCCCCAATTCCTCGTTCCGCAGCAGCTGAAAGTCGATGGCCGCGTCCGGCGCATGTTCCGCTTTGCGGCATTCCGCTACTTCGATCATTCCTTTCGAAGCGTCGCAAGCCACCACGGAAATTCCGCGCCCGGCCAGAAATAGCGCGTCTTCACCGGTGCCGCAATTCAACTCCAACACCCGGTCGCCCGCACGAAATGTGCTCCTCAGCGCTCTCCACACCACATTGCGCTGCGCTCGCCCAA
>Ga0206910_1159_pt2 | contig 9265 bp, 8 predicted proteins | sample Alteio_BWOrgHeat_77_FD_152949 | JGI IMG/M metagenome (GOLD analysis project Ga0206910, IMG submission 152949) | Enriched cells from forest soil in Barre Woods Harvard Forest LTER site, Petersham, Massachusetts, United States -... | ecosystem: Environmental > Terrestrial > Soil > Temperate forest > O... | reverse complement strand
TTGCCAGCGTGTTTTCCATGAACCGCCCGACAGGGGTGTTTTCAAAATGCTCTGAGGTAGATTTGATTTCCACTCCATACCGCTTTAGCATAAGGCGAAGCTGGCTGTAATCGTCTGTATTGCGGGAAAGACGGTCTAGTTTGTAGATAATGACAACTTTAATCCCGTTTTTCTTTATTGAGCAATAGGTAAGCAGTTTTTGCAGTTCGGTACGATCAGCAGTTTTTGCGCTTTCTCCCTGCTCCCGATATGTTTCTACAATTTCATAATCATGGCAAACAGCGTATTCTTTACAAATGCGCTCTTGGGTTGCAAGGCTGTTGCCTTCTTCGACTTGCTCCTTAGTTGATACTCGGCAATAGATTACTGATTTCTTTTTTATTGTTGGGTTTGTTTCGCTCATGGCTCTTATGGTCAAAGTATACCTGCACGAGAATTTTCGCCAGATAGCGCAATGCGATATCGTCAGAGGTAAACTCTGTAGGACATACGGCTATCTTTTCGACTGGTATTTTATTCTTGACTGATTTCATTTTATACCACAACAGGCAACAGATGTTAATACCTATATTATGGCTTGAAAAAGGAGGGCAAAAAAGGGGGGTGAAATTATTGGAAATGATAAGAACGGCATTTAACTATTGTATTTCTTTTTAAAAGCCTCTTTAATCTTTAATAATCGTTCCTCTACGGCATCATTTTGAGGATATAAGACTTCTTCTGGCATACGCAGAAAATGTGAATCCCAGAAATTACCGCTCCTATTGTCTAAAAAAAACTTTGCAACCATTCTGTTAGCAAGGTCGTCGCCATTTGTCTTAGTTGGTCTAATAGGATATTTTCCTACCAAAAAACCTTCTTGATATCTAGGTCTGATCGCATTTATTTGGATGACATTTTGTAATTTAATTAACACTATATTCAAGTCGGAATAGTATGAAATGCTTTGATTCGGATATGGAAGACCAAACACATATAGGTATCCTGTCTGAGATTCTCTTAATGCAAAAGTGGCAGCGACTCTTAACGACTGGGTTATATCAATTAATGGTGTTGGCAATATATCGTAATGTTGTAGTAGAGAATAGTAATACTCATTGAAATCGCTGCCGCGCTTTCCTTTTACCAAATCAATAATTTTAGCCAAGTCCTGATATCGCTTAGCAATTTGCTTTCCTTTAATTGAATATTTTAAACTCCCGTCGTCTTTTCTGCAAGGTCTGCAAATAGTTGGGTAAATTGTCGACTTAGGCTTTCTATCTTTATAATAAGGGCTTTGATTATTTTTATAATCTTTAGATTGTCCCCTATAAAACATTTCATAGTTTCTGTTGCTTGTAGTCACATTGGCAACTTCGTCCATCAAGTTCCTAAATGTAGTTACTGGGAACCCATCACCCGCCCTTATTTTGTTAACTGTCGCCTCAAGTCTTTCCCAAATAACTTCCGTCTCATAGTCGAATGTCCAATCCCAACTCCTGCCTGTTTTAAGTTTACGGATTGTCTTCTGAAATGGCGAAAATAATTTACCTTCTATTGGCTGCATATAATACTCTTACTGCTAAAGTAAAATAATAATATCAATTTATTAGAATCGCGGGGTCTCGCTTCCATGAATGTGTGTCAGTTAACGAGACATACCACAAATGGTATATCCGCCCCTCTTACCCGGCTTCACCGCTCCGATTAAACTGCAACCAAATCATTTATTTAATTTCACATTGAAAATTCAATAACGAATGGAACAGAAAAAACGAGTTGGTATCTGGATTCGGGTATCTACTGAATTCCAAGTTAAAGACGACAGCCCCGAACACCACGAACAAAGAGCCAGGCACTATTGCGAAGCGAAAGGGTGGGAGGTAATCGAAGTGTATCGCTTAGAGGCAATCTCAGGCAAAACCGTCATGGAGTTGCCGGAGGCAAAGAAAATGCTCCGAGACATTCAAACCGGACGAATCACAGCTCTGGTATTCTCGAAACTTGCACGGTTGGCACGGAACACGAAGGAGCTGTTAGAGTTTTCCGAATTGTTTAGGAAATCAAATGCAGATATGATTTCCTTAGCGGAGAACATAGATACCAGCAGCCCATCGGGACGGCTATTCTTCACCATCATTGCTGCTATGGCTGAATGGGAGCGGGCCGAGATTGCAGAACGGGTAGCTGCATCAGTCCCAATACGGGCAAAAATGGGCAAGCCCTTGGGAGGCGCGGCCCCTTTCGGATACGAATGGAAAGGCAAGGAACTGATCGTCAACAAAAAGGAGGCTTCCATACGGAAGCTCATGTATGAACTTTTTGCCGAGCACCGAAAAAAAGGGCTGGTGGCACGAAAGCTCAACGACATGGGACACCGCACAAGGAATGGCTCTGAGTTCAGCGATACCACCGTTGGCCGCCTGCTGCATGACAGCACTGCCAAAGGCGTAAGACTTGCCAATTACACCAAAAGCCTGGGAGATGGCAAAAAGTGGGTATTGAAGCCGGAGAGCGAATGGGTGCAGATTACTTGCCCGGCCATTGTTGAAACCGAGCTATGGGAGACATGCAGCAAAATCCTTTCGGAACAGGAGGAAAAGAACAAACGGGAAACCAAACCAGTAAGCCAACTTTTCTCTGGAATCCTCTTTTGCGGCTGCGACGGAAAAATGTACTACAACCCGCACGGAAATTCCTACCGATGCAAAAAGTGCAAGAAAACCAAGATTGGAGTTGAAGACATCGAAGAAATCTATTTTTCGCAAATGGAGATTTTCCTTTTGTCCGATTCTCATTTTGACAAATTTCTTTCAAAAGCAAAGAAAGAAATCTCGGAAAAGGAAACAATCCTGGAAGGATTCCACAAAGACAAAAAACGGATTCAGGCAGACATGGACAAGAAAATGGAGCTGTATATGGCAGGTCAGATTCCCAAAGATCGTTTCGGAGAGTACTATAACCCCCTTGACCTTCAACTGAGGCAAATTGAGAATACAATACCCAAATTTGAAGCCGAAATTGATGTGCTCCGAATCGAGGAGCTAAACGGGGATGCGGTAAAGCATGAGGCAAAATCAATGTATGAAAGATGGACTACGCTCGACAAAACAGCTAAACGCAGTTTCGTCGAGCGTATCACCAGCCGAGTAACAATCGCTGGTGATGAGGTAGCGATCAAATTCCGCTACCATCCCTCCTATTTTCAAAATCCGCAAAATGCCCAACACAACTTCAGGGATTCATAGATGCAATAAGCATGAAGCTGGATGGGAAATCTATGCTCTGCTTGGCCCTTGAAATCGATACGCGGCGCTCCTCCATAGGTTGCCGCATTACTTCCAATGCAGAACGTTTGAATTCGGGTAACTCATCAAGGAACAAAACCCCATTGTGCGCAAGAGAGATCTCGCCGGGCTGTGGTATGCCGCCACCGCCCACTAAGGCTGCATCGCTGATAGTGTGGTGGGGAGAACGGAATGGGCGTGCAGATATCAAGGATGTATTGCCGGGCAACTTGCCTGCTACAGAATGTATCTTTGTTGTTTCCAGTGCTTCATGGAGTGTGAGGGGTGGGAGGATTGTCGGTAACCTTTTTGCCAGCATGGTCTTGCCTGCTCCTGGTGGGCCTATTAGTATGGCGTTATGCCCCCCTGCTGCTGCTATTTCTAGTGCTCGTTTAACATTTTCCTGTCCTTTTACATCGTTAAAATCTATGTCAAAATGGTTCTGAGAATCAAAAAATTCTTCACGGGTGTTCACCTTAGTGGGTTTCAGTTCATTTGTTTTGTTGAAGAAACCCACCACCTCATTTATATTGTCCACACCATATACTTCCAGATTGTTTACCATTCCTGCTTCCCGTGCATTTACCTTCGGCAAGATGAAACCTTTGTATTTCTCTGCGCGGGCTTGTATCGCAATAGGCAATGCACCTTTAATTGGCTGTAGAGATCCATCTAGGGAAAGCTCACCCATTATGATGTATTCGTTCAGGCGTTCTGCATCCATCTGACCTGTACCTGCCAGCATACCTATTGCAATAGGAAGGTCGTAGGCGGAGCCGGCTTTCTTCATGTCTGCAGGCGCCATATTCACTACCACTTTGTGCCGTGGCCGTTCATAGCCATTATTTTTTAAGGCAGACAAAATACGATCCACACTCTCTTTCACAGCATTATCAGGTAGGCCAACAATAAAATATCCTGGTGGTGAACCAATGACGATATCCACTTCTATTGTGATAGTAATTGCATCCACACCATACACCGCACTTCCAAAAACTTTTACCAACATACGCTCTCCGGTTTATCAATGGTCTTTTTTCGCGAAAACATATTCTGCAAATCCCATCAGATCCCAGTAAAGAGGCCCTACATTTTTTTTGCCTCTTATTTTATAACTTATGATATTGAATGGAAATGCAAGGATATAAAACAGGCTTCGCCTTGTACCTGATGACATGACCTTAAAACCTATTTTACTCATAAATGCATTTAGCTCATCCACTGAATAAATGCGTACATGTGTAGCATCATCATAAAAGTTCAGTGTGCCAGGTTTAGATGGAAGGGTAACGCTTTTCTGCCCCGGATATTCTATGTAGATATATCCACCTTTTTTCAATTTTTTAGACAATAATTCAACTACTTTATCCCCGTTATGCAAATGCTCAATAATATGGGCCATCATTATAAAATCAAAAAAATTGTCAGGTACATCATCAAATTCCAGTTTGGTCAGGTCCTTCTCATAGAATTGCTTTAGGGCCTTAATGTCATCTTCATTATATGCATAATCTTTATTTAGGTCAAGTCCATAATATTCGCATTTGGGAAATAAGCCGAGCGTTTTGGAAGGTGAGTGGTTGCCGCAGCCAATGTCGAGCAACCTGAAGGGTTTCCCCTTCATTGCACTATTAAGGAAAAAATACTTAGGGGTGCGGGTTGAAATAAACTTTCTAATAAAATTTGGCATATAACTTTCTTAAATGGCTAAATTTAAACCATTTCTAGATATTATCATGTTCCACCCTTTGTGCTATGCAAAGTTTATCTTGAAGCACCATCATATTATTTCCTGCTATTGGATATTTTTCGGATATTTAACTTCAAACGTTATGCTGTAACATTTCCACCATACAGATACTCAAATATAGCTGGTTAAACACAGATACAAAATGAGCACAGTCCTTTATAGTAAAGAAAATGGGGTCGCATACCTTACTCTTAACCGTCCTGACAAGTATAATAGTTTCAACCGCGAGATGGCCTTGGCTTTGCAGGAATACCTGTCACATTGCGCTACAAACGATGAGGTAAGATGTGTTTATATAACCGGTGCAGGCAAAGGTTTTTGCGCGGGTCAGGATCTTGCCGAGGCATCCGATCCGGCGACAATTGATTTCGAAAAATTCGTGAAGGAGCATTATAACCCTATCATTTTCGCGATCAGAAATATGGAGAAACCTGTCATCGCTGCTGTTAATGGTGTAGCTGCCGGTGCGGGGGCTAATATAGCTCTTGCCTGCGATATCGTATTGGCCAATGAAAGCGCATCGTTCATACAGGCATTCAGCAAAATAGGTTTGATACCCGATAGTAGCGGTACATTTTTCTTACCCAGGTTGGTAGGGATGCAAAGAGCCGCTGCATTAATGATGACAGCTGATAAAGTGACTGCCGCTGAAGCCGTTGCTATGGGTATGATCTATAAATATTTTAATGACGACCAATTTGAAACAGAAAGCAAAAAGATAGCACAGAACTTGGCCCAGATGCCTACCAAAGGCATTGGCCTGACTAAACGTTTGCTCAACAGATCGTTCAGTAATGACCTTGCCGAACAACTCGAGATGGAAGGGCAGATGCAAGTGATAGCAGGTCATACCTACGATTTTAAGGAAGGGGTACAGGCATTTCTCGAAAAGAGGAAGCCTGTTTTTAAAGGCAAATAGCTATCAGCAGTTCATTTAATTTTAGGCTAAGGTCGTGACTATGCTTGATGAACAGCGACCATTGCCGGCTGAGGATCTTTGCTAAATGATGGTGCATATTTGTTTATGATCAGTGTTACTATTTCTCTTATCTGGTTAGGGAAATCTATTTTCCCCGGTTGTTCCAATGCTATCCATTTATGTATATCATTATGATATTTAACGTTTAGCTGTTTAATGAAATGAGCCCCCATAGTGACGGCAGCTACAGCATTACACTGCTGTTCATATTGTTGCAGCATAGGTATCACCATCACTTTTTTTCCGAGGTACATTGCTTCTGCAGGCCCTTCAAAACCTGCACCGCACAGTACGCCGGCGCATTTTTCCATGCTGCGCATGAAGGCCTTATTTTCTATGGGTTGTATCTGTACGTTTTTGAAAGTAAAAGGCTCTTTATTGTGTTTTGAAAAAACTTCCCATTTTACCCCATCGAATTTTGACAAATTAGATACAATGGTATCATCATCATATGCAGGCAGGTATACCGTGTAATGCCCTTCATTGGAGGGGTTCAGGTCCCGGACCTCCTGCCTGATAACCGGCGTGAAAATATTCTCCGCATATGCTTTGAAGTGGAAGCCATAAGCGTCAGTGACAGGTGCATAATATTTTAGCACTGTTTTACCCATCCAGTCAGTTTCTTTCGGCTGTGGCGCATTATTATTCAGTACTGCGCATTGGTGGCTGAGGGATATACAGGGTATTTTTTTCATTTTGCACGCCCATGCGGACACGGCTTCAAAATCGTTTATGATAAGGTCATACTTTTCTACGGGTAGGGTGCGTATATCTTTTATCAATTTAAAAAGTTTCAGCTTTTGGGCAGTTTGCAAAATATCCACGCCTCCTTTTTTTCCGAAGATGAAACTCATGCCATATAGCTTGTACTTTACGGGAAAGGGGACATCAACATCGGCCTGTATGCCGCTTATCAATACATCAACTTCTCCATGCTTGGCCAGTTCAGGATACACATCGCGTGCGCGGCTTAAATGTCCGTTTCCTGTGCCTTGTATCGCAAATAAGATTTTCACTGTGTTTTTTTTATCAGGCAGCTTCTATAGAGCCCGGTAAGTCATTTATGATGGGTGGAAGATTCGGTTTTATATTCAGTTCCTGCAAGAGGCTGGCCATAAGCGATTTGGCATTCTCTTTTTCCCCCTTCTTTTTATTGATGTCAATGGCTTGAGCTACCAGGTCATCAGCATAATGGTAAATAGACCATTTATTGTCTGAGTATTCAAGGCTTGTAAGATTCTCTATCCAGTCACCGGAATTCATATACACCACGGAGCCGTGTTTTGTTTCCACTGTTTTGATCTCGGGATGATGTATATGGCCGCATATCACATACTGGTATTGGTTCTCGGCAGCTATATCGCAAACGGTCCCTTCAAAATTATTGATGAATTTCACCGCGCTTTTTACACTGTTCTTTACTTTTTTAGAGAAGGATAATTTGCCGTGCCCCATTTTTTCCGACACGAAATTCACCATGCGGTTCAGCAGTATCAATGTGTCATAACCAATAGCGCCCAGTTTTGCAAGCCACCTGCCTTTTTGCATTACCACATCAAAAACGTCACCGTGGAATATCCAGTGTTTCTCATTATTTATCTTTAAAGAAAGTTTATTGGTTATCTTCAAAGAACCCATCTGGAAGTTCTTGAACCGGCGCAGCATTTCATCATGGTTGCCGGGTATATAATATACAGGCACTTCCTTAGCTATCAGCCCTATCAGGTGCTTTACCACCATCATATGTGTTGCAGGCCAGTAGCGCTTACTGAATTGCCAAACATCAATGATGTCCCCGTTCAGGACCACTGCCTTTGGTTTGATGCTTTTAAGGTATTGTAACAATTCGGTGGAGTGACAGCCGTAAGTACCTAAATGTATGTCCGATAACACAACAATATCCACTTCTCTTTTTGCCATTATACTGAGCTACGATGGAGCATTTGGTTATACAAAGTGACAACTTTAATATAATGCCAATGTTAATTGAACATTACCATAATGTTAAAAAGAAGGGCCGTGGAACACTGTTCCACGGCCCTTCTTACAAAACCTTTGTAGCTAATGAATGTCCAGTAATTAAGCTTCCACTATTTCAGGCACCGGCCTTGGCGCGTAATGTTTCATAGAGCTGGCAATAGCACGTATATGGTCTGGGGTAGTACCGCAGCAGCCGCCCACAATATTTACCCATCCTTCCTTAGCGAATCCTGAAATGATAGCAGCCGTTTCCGATGCGCTTTCATCGTATTCGCCCATTGCGTTTGGAAGACCTGCATTAGGATAAGCGCTTACAAAACATGAAGCTATTTGTGCCAGCTCCTCTATATGCGGGCGCATTTCGCGGGCGCCTAGCGCACAATTCAAACCTATACTTAGGGGGTTAGCATGCATTACTGAAATATAGAACGCTTCCAGCGTTTGGCCACTTAAAGTTCGGCCAGATGCATCTGTGATAGTGCCCGATATCATTACAGGCAGTTTAGCTTTCTTAGTATCGCGGAAATATTTATTAATGGCGTAGATAGCAGCTTTGGCGTTAAGCGTATCGAAAATAGTTTCCACTATCAGTATATCTGCGCCGCCATCCACCAGTCCAGATATTTGCTCGTAATAAGCGGCTACTACCTCATCAAAAGTAGTAGAGCGGTATCCCGGATCATTTACATCCGGTGAGAGGGATAATGTTTTATTCATAGGTCCTATAGCACCGGCGACAAATTTTTCCTCATTTGGATTTTGCAGTAAATATTCATTTATAGCCTCCCTTGCAACTTTTGCAGCAGCCACATTTAGCTCATATGCCAGGGACTGCATGTCATAGTCTGCTAGCGATATGGCCTGGGAGTTGAAAGTATTCGTCTCCAGGATATCAGCGCCCGCATCCAAGTAGGCTCTATGTATCTCCTTTATCATTTCAGGCCGGGTAAGACAAAAAATATCGTTATTGCCTTTTATATCTTTATGCCAATCTTTAAACCGTTCCCCACGATAATCGGCCTCTGTAGGTTTATAACGCTGTATCATGGTCCCCATCGCACCGTCTATTATTACGATACGCTGTTCCAATAATTTCCGCAAATTTGTTTCAGCACTCATAATGCAAAGATACGGGATAAGGATATGTAAAGCTTTATAGATATATTGATAGAAATAATAAACTAATTCAAAGTAAGATCTCGGTCTTTTATCTTATTTAAGAGCAGAAATAGCCCTCTCAAAAGCGTTGATATCTTCTTCCTTAGTGTCGAAAGCGCACATTAGTCGCAC
>Ga0206910_1222_pt1 | contig 9296 bp, 8 predicted proteins | sample Alteio_BWOrgHeat_77_FD_152949 | JGI IMG/M metagenome (GOLD analysis project Ga0206910, IMG submission 152949) | Enriched cells from forest soil in Barre Woods Harvard Forest LTER site, Petersham, Massachusetts, United States -... | ecosystem: Environmental > Terrestrial > Soil > Temperate forest > O... | reverse complement strand
AGTCGGGGATACATGCTGGGCATTATCAAAACAGCTATTCTTATAAAGCAAGGGCTATAAAAAACTTGAAGAGGCAGAGAGAACAAAGAGTATGGAAAAAGTATGGCTTAAACACTATCAGCCTGGTGTCCCGCAGGTTATTGATCCCGCTCACTATACTTCGATTAATCATCTTTTTGAGGAGGCTTGTCAAAATTTTCCGAATAGGCCAGCTTTTAGCAATATGAATAAAACTCTCACTTTTAAAATGTTAGAGGAAAAATCATTGGCATTTGCAAGTTATTTACAAAATGTTTTAAATCTTAAAAAAGGTGAACGGGTAGCCCTGATGATGCCAAATATCTTACAGTATCCCGTGGCATTATTGGGTATATTACAGGCGGGACTTATCGCAGTGAATGTCAATCCTTTGTATACCCCGCGAGAATTAGAACATCAACTATTAGATTCAGGCGCTGAAACTATTGTTATCCTAGCCAATTTTGCGACGACACTTCAGCAAGTCCTCAGTCAAGTCAATCTTAAGCATGTGCTGGTGACAGAGGTGGGGGATTTGTTGTCTTTTCCGAGCTCATGCGTGGTGAATTGGGTGGTGAAACGGTTTAAAAAAATGGTGCCTCCCTTCCAGATCCCTCAGCACATACTATTTAGAGACACCTTGAGAGTGGGGAAACAATATTTATTTAAAAAGCCTATCGTACAACCAAATGATATTGCATTTTTACAGTACACCGGGGGAACAACAGGCATTACAAAGGCGGCTATGTTAACTCATCGAAATATGGTGGCGAATATTGAACAAGCCTATGCCTGGATCAAACCCGTCATTCAGCCGGGTTATGAGATTGTGATAACTGCTTTGCCTCTTTATCATATTTTCTCATTAACGGCGAATTGCTTAACCTTCATGCGGGTGGGAGGTCTCAATGTTTTGGTTAGTAACCCAAGAGATATTGGGGGATTTATTAAAATTCTTCAACGTTATCGCTTTACGGCTATCACCGGCGTCAATACTTTATTTAATGCATTGTTAAACCACCCTCAGTTTGCGGGACTTGATTTTAGTGCGCTTCGTTTAGCACTCGGAGGCGGCATGAGCGTACAACAGGCCGTTGCCAAACGGTGGAAGCAGGTGACCGGTGTACCGCTGATAGAAGCCTATGGTTTAACAGAGAGTTCACCGGCGGTTTGCATCAATCCTTTAAATTTAAGAGATTTTAGTGGTAGTATTGGGTTACCTGTCAGTTCTACCGACATTTCAATACGAGATGCAGCAGGTTTGGAACTTAATTTTAATGAAGCCGGGGAACTTTGGGTTCGCGGCCCTCAAGTGATGCTGGGATATTGGCAAATGTCAGAAGAGACCAAGGGGGTTTTAGAAGGGGATTGGTTAAAAACAGGCGATATTGCGATTGTGAATGAACAAGGTTTTGTTCGAATTGTTGATCGTAAAAAAGATATGATCTTGGTGTCTGGTTTTAATGTTTATCCAAATGAAGTTGAAGATGTCATTGCCCTCTTAAAAGAAGTCGCAGAAGTGGCAGTCATTGGGGTATCCTATCCAGGGGGAGAAAGGGTCAAAGCTTTTATTGTAAAAAAGGATCAAAGCCTAACATCAGAGGTTATCATGGAACATTGCCGTAGAGAATTAACCCCTTACAAAGTCCCGAAAGAAATTGAATTCAGAAAAATTTTACCAAAGTCTCCTGTTGGTAAAATTTTACGACGAGTGTTAAAAGCAGAGGATACTGAGGTTCAAAAGCGTGAAAACGATTCGAAAGATTAGCCAATTACAAAAACTCGGCCTTATTAAAGCAGAAAATGTTAAGGATATTGAAAAAGTAGCAGAGAATTTCTCAGTGGCTTTACCGGCTTATTTAATCGATACCATCAATTCTGAAACCCCTGAAAATCAGGCGGCCCTGCTTAAGCAATTTTTACCAACGGAAGCAGAGCTTAATATTATGGACGTGGAATTAAACGATCCGATTGGAGATAAACCACACACCGCTGTTAAAGGTGTTGTTCATCGCCATAGAGATCGCTGCCTATTAATGCCCATTACCGCATGTCCTGTTTATTGTCGTTTTTGCTTTAGACGTGAAAAGGTAGGTTTAAAGACTAATGCACTGACAAAAAATGAATTAAAAGCAGCCTATACCTATATTGGGCAACACAAAGAAATTTGGGAAGTGATTTTAACGGGTGGGGATCCCCTAATTCTGAAAGCTAAAACGTTACAAGCGATTTTATTCGCATTAGAAGCGATTGAACATGTAGAGGTAATTAGGATCCATACTCGGGTGCCTGTGATGGATCCAGTGCGCGTGAATGCTGAAATGATAAAAGCGCTGAAGATAAAGAAAACAGTGTATGTTGTATTACATACGAATCATCCCAGTGAGTTGACAAAAGCCGCCCAAGAGGCCTGCGCACTTTTTATTGATAATGGCATCCCGATGTTAAGTCAAAGTGTTTTATTAAAAGGGGTGAATGATAACCTTGAGACGATGGGGGCGTTAATGCGCAGTTTGGTTAAAAACCGTATAAAGCCCTATTACCTGCACCACGCCGATTTAGCGGTTGGCACTTCCCACTTTCGAACAAGCATTCAAGAAGGTCAAGTATTGCTCAAATCACTACGAGCGCATTATTCAGGTTTATGTCAGCCCACCTATGTTCTAGACATCCCAGGAGGGTATGGAAAAGTGCCGATTGGATATCACTACCTTGCACCTCAAAAGTGTTCGAGTGGCGCCCCTCAACACTACTGGGTTGAAGATCACCATGCCGAGTTGCATGATTATCAAGGTGAACAGTAAAGAGAAAAATCCTCTACACTTGCATTTGAAAAGGTTGCCTACGATTTTGATAGGTCAGGTAGCAGCCTCTATACTGAACGGTAGGATGTTGAATTTTATACTTTGCTTAAGCCAAATCTTGGGTTCCTAAAATAAGAGAAACTGTATGCCAAAAGACTCTGATCAGACAGTCGGCACTAAGCGGCAAAAATGTCTGGGATGCATGATCCCAGGAGAGCCTCATACTCACCCCTCGCCTCGAAGAATAGAAGAGGGACGTGAGGATAGATCGCCGTCGGTATTGCTCATTGAAGATGAGCCCATTACCCAATTCGTTCACAAGCGAATGTTACAGAGCCTAGGGGCTCGTGTGGAGATGGCTAAAAGCGCTAAAGAGGCATTGGATATGCTCCGCAACAATTATGATCTCATTCTCTTGGATGTGGGTTTACCTGATATACGAGGCATCGAATTAGCGATGACAATTCATACTCAAATAGAGAGCTTGCCTTCTACACGCCTAGTTATTTTAACAGCACATTTAGAAAAAAGTATCATTGATGAATGCTTGGCGATAGGGGTGGAAAGTGTGATTCATAAACCAATTGATATCGAAAAACTGCGCGAGCTGCTCTATCCCCTCGGAACAGAGAGTTAGGGGAGCCCAAACCTTTATAAAAATTAAAGAGCTAGCTAAATGGCTTCTAATCAACACTTACATAAATATACGATTTATGCTGTGATGTGGGGTGTGAAAATATCAATCATTTATGGTAGCGTTTTAAGGGTACTTGTTATTCTATTAAGTAGTATGAAGGCATGAGGGAACAAAACAAAATTAGGCCTTTTTTGAAATGGCCAGGCGGAAAATATCGTTTAATAGAGCAAATTCATGCGGTCTTACCCCAGGGCAGGCAGTTAGTAGAACCTTTCGTTGGTGGGGGGGCCATCTTTTTAAATACACGTTTTGAAAACTATTTATTAAATGATGCCAATGCTGATCTCATTAAGCTCTATCAGATTTTACAACGAGAAGGGTGCCATTTTGTTGATTATTGTCGCAAATATTTTGTCAAAAAATTCAATTCTGAAAAACAATATTATCGTTTGCGCGCTAAATTTAACGAGTCAAGCGACCCTCTAAAACGGTCCGCTCTTTTTTTATATCTGAATCGTCACGGTTATAATGGCTTGTGTCGCTATAATGCGGGAAAAGGTGAATTCAATGTTCCTTTTGGTCGTTATATACGGCCCTATTTCCCTGAAAATGAAATGCTTTTATTTTATGAAAAAGCAAAGCGTGTCACCTTTGTGTGTGAAGATTTTAAAAAAACAATGAAACGGGCTAAAAAGGGCAGTGTGATTTATTGTGATCCCCCTTATGTGCCATTAAATACCACGACTGCCCATTTTACGGCCTATCGAGCCGGTGGCTTTAGCCTAAACCAGCAACGAGAGCTTGCGGTATTGGCCAATAAATTGGCTAATAAGGGGATCCCCGTTCTCTTATCGAATCATAGTAATGACTTTACCCAACAGATCTACCAAGGCGCTTTGATCAGTGAATTTAATGTTCAACGTTTTATCAGCTGTAAAGTAAAAGAGAGGCGGGCTGTTTTAGAATTATTGGCACTCTATCCTAATATTAATCTGCCTTCTTGTTAGGATCAGCCTGCTTGGTTGGGCTTAATTTTGGGAAAATACGTGCCACTTTGACAGTATTGTCTTTTATTTTTATCACTTCAGTAGGATGCTTGGCAAGCAGTATACAGGTTCCTTCGGTGGGGATAGCCTCTAGTTTTTCGATGAGGAGACCACTTAAAGTAGTCGGACCATCGATAGGAAGATCCCATTGCTGTGAGCGATTTAATTCTCGTACACTGATCCCACCATCGACTAAAAAGCTGCCATCTTCTTGTAGTTGAATTTCGGATTGTTTTGTTTCGACATCGGTTGTAAATTCTCCCACGATTTCTTCTAGTATATCTTCTAGCGTGACTAATCCCAGAACATCTCCGTATTCATCGACCACTAATGCCATGCGACGTTTATTTTGTTGGAAGTTTAAAAGCTGCATGTGCAGAGAAGTCCCTTCGGGTACAAAATAAGGATCTTCCGTGGCATCCAATAAATTCTGCTCGTTTAATTCATGTTGTGCCAGGATCTTGACGATATTTCGTATATGTAATATTCCTTGTACGTTATCTAAATCAGAGCGGTAGGTAGGGAGAAGGGTATGTTGTGTGTCTTTAAGTTTTTTCATAATAGCGTCCATATCCTCGTCAAGATTGATACCGACCACTTCATTTCTAGGTATCATGATATGTTCCACTCGTACATTTTCTAAATCTAAAATACTGAGCAACATGGTTTGATGGTGAGTGGGAATAAAACTATTGGCTTCATTAACAATGGTTCTCAGTTCTTCAGTGGTCATAGAGTCGGTGTTTTTTTGGGAAATCTGGATCCCAAATACTTTTAATAAAGCATTAGAGAGACCGCTTGCCATCCAGACCAGCGGGTATAAAACGGATAGCATAAACTGTAAAGGCAAAGAGACAAAACGAGCGGTGCTTTCGGGTTTTAAGGCTGCCACTGTTTTGGGCATGACCTCTGCAAAAACCAACAGTAATAAAGTGACAATAATAGGGGTAATTAAGATCCCAATCTCCCCCCAGGCTCGTTCCGCAAGTTGATTGGCTATACTGGCACTGATAGCGGTGGCGAAGGTATTCCCAATGAGGATAACGCCCAGTAGACGATCGGGATGTGCTAATAATTTATTGATACGATGGGCATAAGGCTCTGTTTTGGCCAGATGTTTTAAACGGTAGCGGTTCAGAGACATAATGCCTGTTTCACTGGCAGCACAAAAGGCACATAAAAAAAATGCTAACACGAGAAGGGTCAATAGCAATTCATTTGTCAGATAGATGTTACTCAATTTAATTTAGATCCTTTTAGTTTCACGTTCCAAAGGGCACAAACTTACTGCCAAGATAAGCGACAAGCAAGAGCCCTACGCCTATTAGTGTCCACCGTATTGCTTTTTTTAGACCCCTGACGCCTGATTGGTGGCGCTCACATAAAAGGATTGCAAATAATCCCCATGCCAGCAGGGATAAAATAATTTTTTGCAAACGGTTCGCTGCAAAAGGTTCGTCTAAAAATAAAAAAGCACTACTCAGAGAAGCGCTGAGTAATAAAAATCCAAACCAAATAATCTGGAATAGGAGAGTTTCCATGGTTTGCAAGGGAGGAAGCATCCACACTAAAGTGTGGGCCGATTTATTGCGTAAAAGCTTGTGATGTAAATACAGTAGCGTGGCTTGTAAGGCGGCGAGTCCCAAGGCGCCAAAGGCTAAAATGGAGATTAAAATGTGCATGAGCGTATGGGGGTGTAGACGAGTTTGAAAAACGTTTTGGCCGGGGAAAATAAGTGCCACTAAAATGGAGAGGGCGGTAGCAGGGAGGATAAAAATAGAAAGATTTTCAAGAGGCTTTAGCAGAGAAACGGTCAAGGTTATGAAAGCGATCAACCAGCAGATCAAAGAAAACAGATGACTTAGGCTCAAATTTTGCCCGAGGGGGGTATCGATCCAGCGATATAAAGCATAGCTATGTAACAAAACGCCTCCAAAGCCTACCAGTAGACATTTCATTTTTGGAAACGCTAGTTTGCTAGATAAATTTAAATATTGAAGGGAGGCTCCCAGCAAATAGAGCACAAAAGCTAAGAAACTAGCAGAATTTACACCCATATCGGCTAAGTATATTTGAAAGTATCATTTTCCTGAGGCATACTTTCATTTTCTCATGACTATCCCTCTGAAGACAACTGATAGCTGAGATTTGATATAGTTTGCTAGATAAAAGAGCTGGCTTTAAAAAGGTGGATGGGAATGTTTGAGAGTTTAACGGAACGTTTAAACCGAGCCTTCAAAAATGTCATTGGACGAGGAAGGCTAAAAGAAGATCAAATCAAAGAAACCTTAAGAGAGGTCCGAAAAGCCTTGCTAGAAGACGATGTGGCTTTAAGTGTGGTCAAAGATTTCGTTCATGAGATCCAAGAAAAAGCGATAGGTCAGGTGATTGGGGCGGAACTCTCTCCTCAACAAGCGTTTTTAAAAATCGTGAATGATCAACTTGTCAAAATCATGGGGGAAGTGAATACGGGTCTTAATTTAAAGACCTTGCCACCTGCGGTGATCTTAATGGCGGGCCTACAAGGCTCGGGTAAGACGACGACGGTTGCTAAATTGGCTAAATGGTTGAAAGAAACGCAGTACAAATCTGTCTCGGTAGTGAGTACGGATATTTATCGGCCTGCAGCAATTGAACAATTGCAAACGTTAGCGAATGAAGTGGGTATTAACTTTTTTCAGAGTCAGCTTACAGAAAAACCCCTTAAAATTGTAGAAAATGCCATATTACAGGCTAAAAAACAACAACAAGACGTTTTAATTATTGATACAGCAGGACGTTTGCATATTGACCAAACAAGTATGACGGGGCAAGACGCAGTCAATACGGCAAAGGTCTTTAATGATATTTTGCCTCTGACAGGTATTATTTTAACAAAAACGGATGGGGATGCCAGAGGGGGAGCTGCTTTATCGATCCGTCAGATCACCGGTAAGCCGATTAAATTCATGGGGGTGGGTGAGAAGGTGGATGCACTGGAACCTTTTTATCCAGAGCGGGTGGCCTCGCGGATTTTGGGCATGGGCGATATTTTAACACTGATTGAAGAGGTTGAGCGCAAAGTCGATAAAGTAAAAGCTGAGAAATTGGCTAAAAAACTGCAGAAAGGGCAGGGTTTTGATTTAAATGATTTACGCGATCAATTAAAACAAATGCTCAATATGGGTGGCATGGCTAACATGATGGATAAGTTGCCCGGTATGGGTGCTTTGTCTAAGGGTATGAAAGCTAAAGTCAATGATAAAGAAATGATTCGTTCAGTGGCCATTTTAGATTCTATGACGGTATACGAGCGGCGTTTTCCGACGGTGGTTGGGAATTCAGGTTCTCGTAAAAGAAGAATTGCTTTGGGTGCGGGCACGGATATTCAAAATATTAATCGTGTGCTAAAGCAACATGAACAGATGCAAAAAATGATAAAGAAGATGACAACGAAAGGGGGATTAACCGGAATGATGCGTGGCCTACAAGGTAGGCTGCCTCCTGGTGCCTTTCCTCTAGCCTAAAAGCGCAGGGCCCTATGCTTTAGCAAAGGGCCCTGGCTGAGTTTAGTTTTTTAACTTTACTGGAGTCGTTTGTGTCCCTTCTTTTTCTTCTTTTTAATGGACGATTGTCCCTCTTTAACTCTGTTGTCGGTAAGGGGTGTTATTTGAACTACATTCGCAAGGTTTGGATCGATATTGCCTGCTACTTTCTCCTCATAGAGTGAGGGTTTTTCCTTAGGCGTTATTGAAAAGAGCAAAGGCGTATTCGTTTGAGGGGTCTGAGCAGGGGGAGAGGAGGGTTGCAGCACACTCGCTGATTTAAATAGATTTGCCAATTTATAGTTAACTGTTTCATCACTAAAAAAGCTTTGTTCTTGTTTTTCTTTGCTTTCACATTGTTCGTGGTTGAGAGCCGTCCATCCTTTCCCCAGGTATTTTTTAGGTTCACCTTTGACCTTTCTTAAGTACATTTCAATGCAAGGGGAATTGACCTCAATCGCCAGATCAACGGGCGTCAGGCCGTTGCGTTCAGAATTAACATTCACGATATATCGGTAATGGGCGGATTTACCCGAAATAACATCTTTGACCGCTTGAAGATTTTTACGAGCAATGGCTTCAAATAAACGATCTTCGGGGGCTGGGAAATTAGGCGATGTTGCATTAAGGTTTCTGAGGGCATCCACCATCTCCCATTGCTGATTTTTAATAGCGAGATCAAGGTGGGTATAGCCATCTTTGTTACGGCTATCCACTACATTGAGGAATTGCCCTCGTGTTAATTCACCGGAGATTAATTTATTGAAGGTTTCGATATCATGGTCTTTAATGGTATTAAAGCAGATATCTTCATAGCTAAGGGGTGTATTCGCATGTTTCTTGGCGATGCCCTCACAATTTTTTAAGCGGCAAACGATTTCCCAAGCTCTGTTTCCAATTGCCAAATCAAGCGGGGTTTGCTCATCCACTTCTTGATTAACATTCAGCTTGGCATTGTTGAGGAGTTCTCCGGAAATTAATTGTGTCACGGTCTGGTTATCTTGACGTTTAATAGCATCCCATAACAGCTGTTCAACTCTGCTAAACTCGCCTGCATGTTGAGTGGCATGCGCATTATACTGTTTTAGTACTTTAACGCTCGCCCAATCGCGGTTTTCAATTGCTTTATCTAAGACGGTTTTACCTTGGTCATCGAGTTTATTGATATTTAAGTAGCTTCCTTTTGTTAGGGTGCCATTTAGGAGAGCAGTTACTGTTTGAACATCACGTTGTTGGACGGCATCCAGAAGTATGTCTTCAAAAGTCT
>Ga0206910_1144_pt2 | contig 9478 bp, 12 predicted proteins | sample Alteio_BWOrgHeat_77_FD_152949 | JGI IMG/M metagenome (GOLD analysis project Ga0206910, IMG submission 152949) | Enriched cells from forest soil in Barre Woods Harvard Forest LTER site, Petersham, Massachusetts, United States -... | ecosystem: Environmental > Terrestrial > Soil > Temperate forest > O... | reverse complement strand
GTTCTTGCTCTAGTGCTTCCTTGGCGACGGCGGAAATCAATTGCGCTTTGAGTACCGCCTCAATTCCTCGCGAGGCCGGCAAACCAAGTTTCTTAGCTAGTTCAATGCCTTTTGATTTGTACTTCATGGGATCCTCTTTATTCTTTGTTTTGCGACCTCAATATTCAGACTTGGAGCGGTTTGAGTCTTTTTCTTAAACGCATGAACCAACCAAATCTCATTGTGTCGCCTTATCCAATACACCACTCGATAGATTCCAGACCTGTCGCGAAACCTCAGCTCATGGACACCTGGGCCGATGGACGGCATCGGCCTGGAAAGTGGCATCGACAAATTTAGCCCCTCATCCAACTGAGCCAAAGCATCCGCTAGGTCGCCTCGGACTTCATCTGGGAATGCTCTCAGCTCTTTCTCACAAGCCCGAAGGATTTCTATCACTGGTTAAGTGTCTCATATTTAAGACATTATCACAAGCAAAAAGGGGGCGAGCAGATGGAGAACGTTCTCCATGAAAATCGGAAGAATTAGGAAAAATGGAGAACATGTTCTCCACGTTGAGAACAAGATTTACCGACTGAAACCTGTTCTCAACGCAAAGACTGGAGTCCAATAAAATCAATCAGTTATCTCGATGACTGATTCGAAAATTGCGGTTCGAAGATCGCCTGCTAGGGGGCACCAAAATAAAAAGGACCCATAGGGTCCTTTTTATTTTTGTCCGTTTGTTTGTCTTGGTCGCTATCGCGACCTACGAGTCGAATCTGCTTCCCCGCAGAGAGCGCCCTATGGGCGCTCGTTCGCGGACCGAAGGTCCGCTCCGGCGGGTTCGCAGCTCCGCCGGCCCTTCGGGGCTATTTCAGTTGTAAATCTCGGTGGCCGACTGTTGATCGGCTGCGCCGATCTGCCTCGGTCGGCTGCGGGCGAGAGGATTTGAGCAGGTGATTTTATCTGCCAAATGTCTTTAGCTTTGAACTCTCCTTAAGTAAGGTCTGGTCGCCAGACTCACGCGCGCAACTCAAAACAGCGGGTATCTGGCGACTTTTCTTTGCGCCAAGTAGCGACCGCTTGCCGAACAACAAGGCTTTGGTTTTGGCACACACATTGCTGTTTATACGTGGAGTGGTGTCGTTTTGCTTCTGCCAAAATTAGAATTTAGCTGTACGCAGGCGCGCACTCTAGACGAGTTGATGACCAGTTTCGGTTGTATCGGGAATTAATCCCGGCAATTTCGGAACGGTAACAAATAGCGAGGGAAGCAGAGTGAAAAGAGTAATAATCATTGCGGCTTATATCTTAGTGTCCGGAACGATCGGTAATGCGAATGAGTCGGATGGCCAAGATGCAGTCGCTTTTCCGGAGCAGGACAATGTCATTCAATCTGTTGAAGCTCGGCAGCTGGGTTCGGGTCCTTTTGATCCTGGCACCTGTTATGTACATCCGGATTGTTTTGGGCCTTCGGAGCACGCGGACCAGCGACGGAATTGCCTATTGGGTTACCGGTCGTTTCGCGCCGACCAGTTCGGTAGTATCTGCGAAAACGTTCGCTAGAATTTAACTGACTGAGAATTGTGGAATACTCAAAATCAAAAAAAGGGTGAATCATTCCTGCACGGAAGTTTTTCACCCTCTTGCTTGTTAATTTCCGGGCGTAAGAGTCGAATAGCAATGTAAGATCGAACAAATCAAACGCGATATGATGCTCCTTGGCTCTGCGGTTTGCTGTTTACGCAATTTTTTCCGCATTTGGCGGAGCGGAGGCGTAGCCTCGGGTTCTTGTAATTAGCGCGAAGCCTTCCAGGGTCATTCCATTGTTGACCGGTTTCGCTGAGTTGTTGGGCTTGCCTTGTGAAAGGAAAATAAGGATATCGCCAAACTTTTAATCTTGATCATTTCAGTTGTTATGCTCGGCTCTTGTCAATCTACCAAGATTTCAACCGAAATAATCAATCAAACCACATGCTCCTCCGCAGATACATTGCATGACTGTATTATGGAGCTTCGTAGAATGAATAATACTGGTGATTTTGACAGATTCGAATCGCTCTTTGCCCAGATCTGCGGGGACAAAAGAATTGCCTGTCATAAATCTTCTGAGGAGAGGCCCACATAGTTCTGAAGATTTTACACCTAGAAAAGTTGGCGATAGTCTATTTTTATTTAAACATCCAGACGGTCTAAAGATTTTATATTTCATCAGTAAAAAGTAAGCCACGCTTCAAAAAGCAGAGGAATGGTATGGGACCCTCTCCTTGACGGAATCCTTCGCGACTGGATATCGTCAGCCCATGCTGAACTTGACGGCTTTTAGTGCCTTAATTTCGATCGTTGTCTGTCCGCTCATGGCATTCGTTCAAGCCTTCGATCATCGCGCCAAAGAAGTCCACCGGTGGACGTATTGCATTTTGATTATCGGAGGATTGGTTATTGGGTTCGCTGTCGCGTATTCTGTGTTTTATATTGAAGACCTGGGCAACGGTATAGAAGCGCCGGGAGCCAAGGTCGGTCGATTGAGGCGCGTAGTTTTTGCGACTTATCCATTGAGCGCACCATTCCTAGCATTTGCTGGCTGTGCACTCGCATCACTACTTGGATCATACCTCGTTGGCTGAAGTAGCCCAAATGGACTTGTCTCGCGACTTTTCGGCGACTTGAATTGCGCGCAGTTATATTCGATTTTTAAAAAAATTCCAGCTCGGTCAAGAGGGCTCGCCTTTTGTTCGGCGCGCCCAAATTGGAGTTATTTAGTTGCCGCTATCGACCTCGACAGCTTGATAGCTGACGGACTGTACCATTTCAATCTTTTTTCTAGAACTATCGGTGAAGAAGAAATGGGGACTGCCGGAATGATCTGGATTCGTAATTTCAATACTACCAAAACCATCTCCGAGCGAGATCAGGAGGCTGCCGCCAGCACCCCTTTTGTCTTCGACCTTCGATACGGGTACATCAGCTGCCCCAGTTCGTCCGCCAGGATTGTACGCAACCGTTCCATCACTATTGAAAGAGATGCTCCGCTTTGCAGTTCCATTGTCTCCCATCACAGAGAGTGAAACTTTCGCTAGAAGCATAGTATTTGTTTCGGCTTTTGCGTTTATCGAAACAATTGCCACCGTCGAAACGAGCAACGTTGGCAAAATGTTGAATAGTGTTTTCATTTTATATCCTTTTTGAAAGAGTAAATTATTAACTCGTATAACGATATACCATGTGCGAATAAGCCACATCGATTCATTTTGAAGGCGACGGAGTCTGCGACGCGAGAACCTCTTCTAATTTGATGTGATAGATTTGTTTAGTTTGGTCCAAGACTTTAGAAACCACCCGGAAATAGACACCTGGTAAAAAAAGCACCTCTGCCTCACCATAGTTAGGAGAAAAAGGTGCGATGTACCTACCAGTTTGAGACTTGATTTCCTCTTGAACGTTGCCAGGGAATGCCTCAAAAAGTGAAGTGCTCGTAAATCCCTTCATGGGCGGCAAAATATCACCCACAACATATTTCTTTAGATCTTCTTCGCTTAAAGTGGTCCCGCGTTTAACGATGCCCTGATATGGGCGAATTTTCTTCAATGCAGCTGTCAGAACATCTCGAAAAGGGGCGTATTGTTCTTCGGTCCCGCCGCTCGATAATGCCATATTCAGTCTGTCATAGGCATCACCAGTAGTGGTATATGCGAAAAGAGAGAAGAGCTCTTCAAGCGAAAGATCGCAAGTAGGAGTATTTGGCTCGTACTCAAAAGTGTTGAGAAACTGATTATAAACGATGTCCTTCTCTAAATTTTGGTGTTGGGTAATTATTTCTGCAGACTTGGGGTCAGGCTGATTCAAAACCGCAAGTTTTTCCTTTATATATTCAATCCGATAAAGAGTTATCTTAATTTGAGTGTCCTGGTCGCCCAGAGAATCGTCTTGGTCCACCGTGGCCGATTCACTGACGTAGCTCTTTCCCAGACGCCCAGTCGCTTCAGATAGCTTTTTGTTAAAAGCGGATTGGAGCTTTGAAAGCTGGTCCTGTAATGCCTGAAGATCTTGCTGTAGCTCCTGAACACTCGTGTGAGGATCTTTGATATCATCATCGTCAGATGGTTTTTGGAAAGCATGATAAGAATAAGCGTTTTCAAGTTTCATTTGATCGAGGTCCTGAACTCTACCCATAAGTTTGACAGGGATTTTTTCAGCTTGGGGAAGTTGGTCAAATTCACTTTTTTGCAGACACACAACTGCGTTAAGCTTTAGCATCTCTTCGCGCTGGACTGGTGACAGCCCGTTATCTGGAAATGCATATCCTAGCCTGGGATGGGAGGCCAAGATTAGTAACAATGCTGAAACAACTTTTCGATTGATGTAAAAATGTTGAGTTTGCAACTGGCAACTCCTTACTCTTAATTCTGATGAAACAAGTATTCATTTTCAGTTCAAAACTGTACTGCGCCAATTTTTTACATTTGCAAACGATGAGCCATCATTTCAACGATTGGCGCAGGCCAGGCTGTGTTTCTGAATCTAATTGTGCCAAATAAGCGACAATTGAGTTTACAGCTCGATGCCAAAAAAAGGGAGCATGGAAACCCTGTTGAACTATTTGACACAGGGTTCGAAGCCAATCCGTCAGGATCGAGAGCTTTCGTGGACAGTAAGGTGCAGATTGGAGAACTGTCCGCCTTTTTAGAGCCATCCTGATTTTCGGCCGGCTTAGAAAGCTCAGTGATTGACCAAGATTTCGCATGGGATAAGAATTTCGTCTGTACTTCGCGAAGAAAAATTGCTGTCGCAACCATTTATATTTGTTTATAAATATCCGGATACGATTTTTAAATTTGATGCGCTTCGATACCAAAATCACTTGCTCCTGGGGCTTTTAGCGGACGGGTGTTCTGGTGTTCGCTGGACCAAAATATTTGTCTGTCGAAATCGCCCCCTCAATTTGGTAGGGGATTTACCGGGAATGCCCCGGGGGCAAGAAAAGTGTGATTTTGACGTGTCAACAGAACGAGCTTTTTGTCCAGGCTAGTTTTTCGAGGCTTTTTGAAGAAGCTGACAAAAATTTTGTGTGCGGAAATCCGTGCACACTTCGGTCTCAAGAAAACAACATGGTCCAAAACGCGAGCTCATGTTTACAAAAACGCCGAATGCTAAAATGGCAAAATTTTTCCCCACAGCGTCCCCGAGAATTCCCCTTGGGGACGAGCAGGGAAAGCCGAGGGGACAGTTTCAAATCTCGGTCGCTGAAGCCCGTGAAGACCCGAGCTTCAAAAGCCCCTGGAGCTAGCATTTTTGAAGCGTAGCTTACTTTTTACTGATGAAAAATAAAATCTTTAGACCGTCTGGCTGTTTAATTGAAAATAAACTATCGCCAACTTTTCTAGGTGTAAAATCGTCAGAGCTATGTGGGCTTTCCTCAGGCGATTCATGGCAGACAATTCTTTTGTCCCCGCAAATCTGGGCAAAGAGCGATTCGAATCTGTCGAAATCACCAGTATTATTCACTCTACGAAGCTCCATAATACAGTCATGCAATGTATCTGCGGAGGAGCATGTGGTTTGATTGATCATTTCGGTTGAAATCTTGGTAGATTGACAAGAGCCGAGCATAACAATTGAAATGATCGAGATTAAAAGTTTGGCGATATCCTTATTTTCCATTTTCACAAGGCAAGCTTAACAACTCAGCGAAACCGGTCAACAATGGAATTGGCCTTGGTAAAATGCGACCAGCTACAGCACCGAACTATTTCGTCAGAAGCTCGGTATATTTTTTATAAGAAATCATTCCGCGCTCTGCTTTCTGGGCAGCCAAACCCATTATTTCGAAAGTGCAGGATTTCAGTTGACCTGCGATTGCAAGCAGGATGGCAATTTTGATTACTAAGGAATAAAAGCGCACAAGTTCCATGTTATCACCTCAGTCCATCTTCTGGCGGATTCTTGGGATAGCAACAGGGGACTTTGATAGGTGCATGATTTTCTTCCGTTCGCACTCAGGAAGGCCGGGGACTAGGAATTTCCTCCTGCGCAGTTCCTGAAAATAGTTCTGGATGGCATATTCGGACTTTCCGAACTTCGCAGCCAGCTCTCTTACGGAGCCACCCTCGATCCAACGCAAAACTGCCAGCTCCGCGAGATCAAACCTTGGCGCCCGCCACTCAATTGGGTAGGTTTCAGCCCATGTGAGTAGTTCGTCTACTATCGGACGACGGGCACCAGATTTTTGCGCCAGCAAAAATCTCCTCTATTTTCGATTTTTTGTTCTCGCTTGTGGCTTGGTGACTGCGCGGGAGTTAGTCGCAAAAATCTTTTATTTTATTTTTCTGGGCCCTCAGGGGCCTACGAAGTCGAATCCGCTTCGCGGCTTCGCCGCCTTTGGTGGGCTTTGATGAGAGTTTATCGCGCCGCTGAAGCGGGACCCTGAGGCTTTGCCTGTGGGCGAGCGTGTGCAGCTTCCGTCTGTCTCAATTTGGGAAGAGACTTTCTCTCGTTGAAAGAAGTCCGAAGCATTTGCTGCTTTGAAAATCGATGTTTTTCTGGACACCTGTTGATTCTGTATCTCCCTCAGGGCTCGGATAGGCAATTGAGCTAGGCTTCAATATTGCAATGTATTTGTTTTAGCTCTCATTCTTTTAGGAGGCCTTTATGATTCATCGCTTTTTCATGCGATTGCCACTTCTCGCTTTGCTAGCAGTGATTCAGACGGCTCAAGCTGGTCCTGGGGCAAGAGATGCGACTCCAATCGACTGTCGTCAAAAATTTCCGTATCTGTTTCTTCTGACAGAGACACTCAGCAATCAATATTGGGATGGAAGCCCGAAGGAAAGCGCCGAGGACGTCAAAGCCATGATGAGAAACGACAACGACAGTGCCATTTTTCGAATACGGCAGACTCGAGAAAAGGATTTTAGGTCATGCCTCGCGCAAATTTGGAAAAGCAACCAAGGCGATGGGCGCGTGCAACAGCTGAATAGAGATAAAATAACTTCGGTGTATACCATCATTAACGGCTCGAAGGATGTAAGAGCACAGGCGGGACTCACATGGGACAATCCCAATCCTGCACCCAATCCAAACCTAAGGACAGAACAGGTTAAATCCTCCAGAAAATAAGACAGCAACATTTCTCATTGCTGGATCCCACGCAGACTTATTATGTAGACTTGGTTTTGGACAGCACCTTTTGCGAGGATAGGGCTATGAAACTCAATGAGAAAAACATCTTCTTACTAGATGGCGTCGGCGCTGCATTGAGCGCTGTTGCTGTTGGTCTCGTCCTCCCTAGCATTCCTGATCACTATTCGACTTGCACTTGCCAATCCCCAGTTTTCCAGGGGGGGGAATATCCACTGGTTGTCGGTAAAGGCTATTCACCGGAGGAGTCCAACGCTTCGGCGAAAATGGAATGCGTAAGAGCGGTAAATCTAGCTGTAGGGGATTACTCCGAGGTCACAACAGATTTGTTGAGTTGCCAAACTCAACAAATGGAATGAGGGCATAGTCTGCAGCCCACCTCGACAGTTCATTTCGATACATTCAATTTCCCTTGGATTGTTTCGAATTAAAGCATTCTCAAAAATGTTAGCGCTACTTCCACTATTCTCAAAAATGTAAGTTCTAGAAGATTTACCTTACTGAAATGATGAATGCAGGACGGAAAAATCGGCCTCTACCCGTTTTCTGAGACCGTCTGGCCATTTTTTTGGGGGGATACGTATGCAGAAAAACTTTTCTTGGGCGAGATCATTGACAAAGCTGGCTTGTGCCCTAGGGCTCTCAGCCCTTCTCTTGGGTTGCTCAAAGGGATTTCAAACCTTGGCAGAAAACCAAGCTCCGGATTCACAAATTCAAGGGCACGGCATTGACTCCGGTCTACTGGCAGCGGTTAGTTCAGGTAGCGTTACCTTAACCTTGGCAAGTGAAGGCCAAACTGTAACCGCAGGGTCTTGCTCGGCCCCAGTCTCTGTTCAGCTCTTAAACACCTCAGGACAGGCTTACGTGTTTACTGGATATGTCGGTTTGGGACTGTCTTCCAATTCTAGCAATGTAAAATTTTATTCAGACGCTGCCTGCACTGTTATCAACAATAGCCCACTGCTCGAAGGATCAAATGGTGAGGCTAAGTTTTATTTTAACTCAAGCCAAACAGGTTCAATAGCATTGAGTGTTTCGCTTTTAGGTTTATTGACAGCTAGTCAAACTGAAACCATTCAGGCCCCAGCAGCCGTCCTTCTGGGCGACCACAATGTTGAAGCCAATGGCGACAATGACAATGGAAATTTGCTTTTGGCTCAAGAAACCACCTTGAGTGAAGCGGCTACGATTGAGAGTCTATCATTTTATGTAACAGCGGCCAGCGGAAATCTCGTTCTCGGCATCTACGATGCAAAAGGTCCCAACGGCGGGCCAGGCTCACTCTTAGCCACCACAAAATCTTTTGTGCCCGTTGCAGGATGGAATAGCGCCGCGGTTGTAACCCCGATCGAACTCTTAGCTGGAAATTACTGGCTCGCCTATCTCCCGAGCAGCAACAACCTCGCCTTTGCAAAACAAAACAACTCAGGGGCCTGTGCCTACTATTCATTCAATTTTGGAGCCATGCCCTCCGCTTTCTCGACGGCACCTAACAGCTGCACTCCGACAACCTGGTCCTTCTATGCCACCTTGAATCCTATTGTGACAGTGACACCATCGCCGACTCCTGCGCCAACTCCTAAACCATCGCCAACTCCGGCGCCGACACCCACTCCAACACCTAAGCCATCACCAACTCCGGCGCCCACTCCAACTCCTACCCCTACTCAAGGTTTGCCTGCGGGCGTGACCTTGCAACAGATTGACGGTGGGCCGAGCTATTATTGCTCGAACGGATTTACTTATGCCTGCAATGCCGGCTGGGATAGTCCTAACTTCTTTCCTATTGGTCCTTTTGAAAGCTTCATGCGAGACCAAAACGATGCCAATGTTTGGCTCGATCTGGGTTGGAACACGGCTTACACAATTGCGGACACCGGTTCTGGAACTTCATTGTTCGTTAACAACGGCATTTGGCTTATTCAGGGATATGGCGACTACATTACACCGATGGGCGCTGAAAGCGTCGGAATCATGACGGCCGATGAGCCCTCAACCTACGCCGACGGAGTGTCGACACCCATAAGCAGCACTCCCAACAGTATCCAAAATGGCCGCTACTGGTACACCAATAACACCTGGAATTGGATTGCCGGTGGCACTCTAACCGGAACTCCCGGCAATGCCACTGCGACCACATATCTTAATAGCCTCATTACCACTCCGAATGGCAGCAAGGCCCATATCGACGTATCGAGTGTGGATGGATACTTCTTTGCGGGTTGCAACGGAGGAGCAAATGCTTTCGCTGTCGAGACAGGTGATCTTTTCGCAAATCCTCCAAACTACGGAAACCCAAGCGCCTCAGCAGATCAATGTTCACGCGGCAGCAATTATGGAACACTGATCGATCTACAAA
>Ga0206910_1204_pt1 | contig 9485 bp, 7 predicted proteins | sample Alteio_BWOrgHeat_77_FD_152949 | JGI IMG/M metagenome (GOLD analysis project Ga0206910, IMG submission 152949) | Enriched cells from forest soil in Barre Woods Harvard Forest LTER site, Petersham, Massachusetts, United States -... | ecosystem: Environmental > Terrestrial > Soil > Temperate forest > O... | reverse complement strand
CTCGAGGGCGCGTTCGGCGGTGATGGCTTCTCCGGTGAGGATGATTTCGAGAGCGCGCTTTGGTCCGACGAGGAAAGGAAGGATGGTGGAGGCTAGAGGCGGAAAGACGCCAATGGAGATTTCGGGTTGCGCGAAGCGGGCCTTCGGAGTAGCGACCACGAGATCGCCGAAAGCGGCCAGCTCGGCGCCGCCGCCGATGGCTGGACCGTTTACGACGCAGAGAACCGGCTTGCTGACCTCCAGCATGGCGGCGAACGCGGCTTGAAACGCATCGAGCATCTGGTAGACACGCTGCGCGGTGTATTCGCCGATGTCGACGCCGCCGCTGAAAACCTTGCAGGCGGAATCGATGGCGATGAGCTTCACGTCATCACGCTCGCCGGCGAAAATGATGCCGTCGGCAATCTCACGGAGCATGGCTTCGTTGAGGAGGTTGTGATCGGGGCGATTGAGGGTGAGGCGGGCGACGCCGGCGTCCATGCTAAATTTTACGAATTCGAAATCTTCGGGTTTGCGGCGTATGGCTCCGGTGGTGAATTGCTCGGTGCTAACCGTCTCGACCATGCTGAGGCCTCCTGAACTGTTCGGCGCTTCGCGCGTGAAGCGGGCAGAAATTGGGCAAAATCGATGCTAGCACAGGGTTAGGGCTGTGCTTTTTGCGCGAATGGAGGGCGTGCGCAAACAGTTTGCGGGTGGAGGCGGGCCGGCGGCAGGCGGTGATGTAATTGAATGAGCACGCTTCGCGAGAGAACGGGCGAGTCGTGCGAACATCAGAAGCGCCTATGGGTGACCTCCGGACAGATACCGCGTTTGCGGTTCGATTGGTGGGTGCGGTGGACGCGGAGGGATTCCCGCCGGCGGGCGCTTGGGAAACGGCGCCGCCTGTTTGCTTTAGCGCGGACTGGCAAGGCAAGAACGCGGATACGCGGCGGGAAACGGAGGTGCGCCTGCTTTGGAATGCGGAGTTCTTGTTCGTGCGATTCGACGCGCGGTACCGCAGCCTCACCGTTTTTGCGGATGGCGAGCCGTCGGGAAGGCGGGATGGGCTTTGGGAGCGCGACGTCTGCGAAATATTCCTGCAGCCGCGCGGGTCGCATTCGAGCTGTTACAAGGAGATCGAAGTGGCGCCGAATGGTTTGTGGATTGATCTGGAGATTGCGCCGGGAGAAAAGCGCGACTTGCGCAGCGGGCTGCGCCGGCGAGTGAGTATCAATGAGCAGACGAAGCAATGGCAGGGGACCGTGGCGCTGCCGATGAAAAGTTTGGTTGCGCGTCTTGAGATGCCAGCGGTGTGGAGGGTGAATTTTTTCCGGGTGGAAGGAGCGGAGGAGCCGCGTTTCTATTCGGCTTGGCGGCCGACGAATACGCCCGCGCCGAATTTTCACGTGCCGGATGCGTTTGGGGCGCTGGTGTTCACCGAGGCAGCGAGCAAAATCGCGGGCTAGCGAAGAAGCTTCGTTTTTCTTATGCTTGCGGCGTGCTACGCGCGTTGCGACTCCGCCTATTCGTACTGTTTGCCTTCCTTTGTATTTTCGCCGCCAGTCCTGCCGCGGACAATACGCGCGCATGGCCAGGGCAGGTCGCGAGTTCTCCAGACGATTCTCCTGTTGTGACCAAAGTTGAGCCGCCGAATTGGTGGCTACGGCTCACGCCGGAGCTGATGGTGCTGCTCAGTGGGCGGCATCTGGAGGCAACCGGAGTCAGCTGCAATCTTCCAGAGCTGATTGTCGGACGGACACAGTCTACAGCCGCGGGCAATTACCTTTTTGTCTGGCTAAAACTTGGGACGGACTTGAAATCGGGAACGGCGGTGTGCCGGATCACCACTCCGACAGGCTCGACATCGTTTGAACTGCCGCTTGCGGCGCGCGAGCAAACCATTCACAAATTTCAGGGCGTGACCACAGAAGACGTGATCTATCTGATCATGCCGGACCGCTTTGCTAATGGCGATGCGACGAATGACGAGCCGGCAGAAGCGCCGGGATCGCATGATCGTGCGAAGGCGCGGGATTATCACGGCGGCGATTTGCGCGGAATTCGGGAGCATCTGGACTATTTGAAAGATTTGGGCGTTACGACGTTGTGGCTGACGCCGATCGTGAAGAACGGAGGGGCGGAGGATTATCACGGATACGGGGCGGTGGATCTGTATGCGGTCGAGCCGCACCTGGGAAATCTGCGCGAGTATCAAGAGCTTGTCTCTGCGGCGCATCAACAACGCATGAAAGTCTTGTTCGATATTGTGCCGAATCATGTTGGGCCAAAACATCCGTGGGCTCAGAAGCCGCCGCTGCCGGACTGGTTTCACGGGACTGTGCAGCATCACTTGAATGCCTCGACGCCAGTGAACGGCAGTTTTTATGGTGAAGCGCCGAACCAGAACCATGACTTGTTTGAAGCGATTGCTGATCCACACGCGCCGCCGCGACTGTGGCGAAACCTGACGGAAGGATGGTTTGCGGGCGTTCTTCCGGACATGAATACAGAAAATCCGGTAGTGGCGCAGTATTTGTTGCAAAACGCGATTTGGTGGACGGAGGCGTCAGGACTGGACGGATTTCGCGTCGACACCTTTCCCTATGTTTCGCGGCAATTCTGGTCGCGGTGGCACGCGGGACTGCGGGGGATCTATCCGCAGTTGACCACGATTGGAGAGGTGTTTCATCCGGATGCGGCCGTGACTTCGTTTTTTGCGGGTGGGCAGAGGCGGGACGACGGGATCGACAGCGGGGTGAGCACGCTTTTCGACTATCCGTTGTATTTCGTGCTGCGCGATGTCTTGCTGAAGGGCGCGCCTGTGGGACGCATTGCGGACGTGCTGCGGCATGATTCGCTGTATCCGCAGCCGGAGGAGTTGGTTACATTTTTTGGGAACCACGACGTGACGCGGTTTGCGAGTGCACAGGGAATCTCGGCGACGAAATTAGCGTTTGCGTTGACGCTGACACTGCGCGGGATTCCGCAGATTTACTACGGCGATGAAATCGGAATGACGGGCGGAGGCGATCCGGACAATCGGCGCGATTTTCCCGGGGGCTGGCGCGAGGATGCGCGAAATGCGTTCACGGACGAGGGCCGATCGCGTGAGCAGCAGGAAATCTTCTTCTATGTTCGGGCGCTTCTCAGTTTGCGGCGCGCGCACACCGCCCTTGGCAGTGGCCGTTTGTGGCATCTTTTTTCCGATGAGAGCTGTTACGTTTTCTTGCGCGAAAGCGAGGAAGAGCAATTGCTTGTTGTGTTCAATAACTCGGCGCAAGCGCACGAACTCCAAGTGCCGCTGAGCGATACGCCAGCGCAATCTGCGGTGAAGCTTTCGCGTTTATTAGGGGACGCGGAGGCGACCTTGGCGGGCAAAGAAATTCATGTCCGCGTCCATGGGCAATCGCTTTCGATCTTTGCGCTGAATTAAGATCACAGCGTCAGTTGAAGGGTCCAGTTCTTGGCGGCCTCGGGCACGCTCAAGGTGACGGAGTGCGCGCTGGCGTCGTAATTCCAACCGTGAATCACGTGATCTCCTAGACGGAGTTCCTTGGGCTCCGCACTGAGGCCGAAGATGGTTACATCGGCGTTGCTCCACCACGGCTGAAAAGAGCTGTTGGTTGTGCTGCTGGTGACTGCGATAGACGCGGGCGAGACTTTGCAGGAATAACTCACGCGGAGAAAGTCTCCCTTTTGATACGCGAAAGTGTGGCCGTCGTCTTGGTATAGCGCGCCGCGGCAGTCTTCTCCAGGATAGACGCGCAATTGAAGAGGGCCGTCAGGTTTTGCGCTGGCATTTTGCACGACGGGCTGCGTGGGAATGATGGCGCCGGCGCGAACGTAGAGAGGCATCTCGTCGAGCGCGGGATGCAGAGTGATTTTGGTTTTGCTGCTGAGCTTTTGCGAGGTCCAATAGTCGTACCAGTCGCCGGGTGGGAGCTGCACTTCTTCGGCGTCGACCATTTCGGTGGTGACCGGCGCGACGAACAGATCGCTTCCAAAGAGAAAATCGCGATTGTTGCCGTAGAAGTCTTCGGCTTGCGGATAGTCGAGGAACACAGGGCGCATGAAAGGAAGACCGGTGCGCGTGCTTTCCTCGACGATGGTGTAGATGTAGGGAAGCAATTTGTAACGTAGCTCGACGTAGCGGCGGCGGATGGCTTCGTGCTGCGGGCCGTGAACCCAAGGCTCCTGATCGGCGGTGCCTTTTGCAGTGTGGTCGCGGAAGATGGGATTCAGGGCGCCAACCTCGAACCAGCGGGTGAGTAGATCGGCAGGCGGCGAGCCGGCGAAGCCGCCGATGTCGTCGCCGACCATGGTGTAGCCGCAAAGGCCCAGGCTGAGGAGCATGGGCGTGCTCATGTTGAGATGATTCCAGGTACTGCTGTTGTCGCCGGTCCAGGTTGCGGCGTAGCGCTGCGTGCCGGAGTACGCGGCACGGGTCAGCACGAAGGGGCGCTCGTCGGGTTGCAACTTGCGCAGGCCCTCGTAGGTGGCGCGAACATTTTCCATGCCGTAGACGTTATGGATGGCGCGATGATCGAGCGTGGTGCCGTCGTCGAGGCGGTGGCGAGTGTCGAGCGGCATCGTCTTATCGGCGCGCTCGAAAAGGGCGGGCTCGTCCATATCATTCCAAAAGCCAGCGACGCCCATGGCGACGAAATCTTTGTAGAGCGTGCCCCACCAGTCGCGTGCGCGGGTAAGCGTGAAATCGGGGAAAACGCTCTCGCCGGGCCAGACGATGCCGACGAAGGTGGAGCCGTCTGGATTTTTTACGAATACGTCGTTCTTAGTGCCGGAGTCGTAGGGCGCGTAGCCGTGGTTGGGGTCCTTCTTGATGTGCAGGTCGGTGATGGTAATGAGCCGAAAGCCTTGCGAGCGCAGGTCCGAAACCATTTGCTCGAAGTGGGGGAAATATTCGCGATTGATGGTGAAGGGGGTGTTGCCCTGCTGGTAATCGATGTCGAGATAGATGACGTCAGCGGGAATTTTCTTTTCGCGGAGCGTGGCGGCAATTTCGCGGACGCGAGCCTCAGGATAGTAGCTGTAGCGGCTCTGCTGGTAGCCGAGGGTCCAGAGCGGTGGCAGGGGGGAACGCCCGACGAGCGCGGTGTATTCCTGGACGACTTTTCTAGGATCAGGGCCGGCGAAAAAGTAGTAGTTGAGTTCCCCGCCTTCGGCGCCGAAAGAAAAATAGTCCTGTGATTCCTTGCCGAAATCGAAGCTGCTGCGGTAGGTGTTGTCAAAGAACACGCCCCAGGCGGTGCCTTTGCGCAGGCCCATGAAGAAGGTGATGGCTTTGTACAGGGGATCGGTAGACTCGCTCCAGCCGAACTGGTCAGTGTTCCACATGGTGAACGCACGATTGCGACGATTCATGGGTCCGGTCTTGTCACCCAGGCCGTAGTAGTTTTCGTCAGCGGGCATTTTTTTCCAGACGTGGACACGGGGGCCGTCAAAGGCCATCGGGAGGGAGGGCTCATCGGCGAGAAGCACGTTTCCGGAGGCATCGGCAAAGCGGATGAGCAACGGCGACTTCTGGACGACGACGGTCGTATTTGCGGCGGTCATCTTTAGCTCATTCTTTGCATCTTCTACTTTCAGTGCCGCCGGGTGCGCATCCGCGATCACCGCCCAAGACGAATCTCTTGGGAAATTGCCCTGAGGGGCGACGCGCACGCGGATAACGCTGTCATTGAATGTAGTGACGCGGACTTTGGCACGGCCAGCAGTGAGCTCCACACCATCTTGCAGCCTTTCCACTCGCTGAACGGTTCCAACGTGTTGCCAGCCTTGCCCAGAGGCGCATGTTGCGCAGAACGCGAACACAAGCAGAGTCCGAGCGGAGCGTTTTGCAAAAACGAGCATGAATTGTCTCCCTATGGTCCGTTTCGAGAAAACGATGCGTGCGGAAGAACTCCACTTCCCCAAAATGTTGCCTCGATCACGCCGTAAGCCAGGTCTCAAACAGCGCGGAAGCCTTGGCGCCCTCCATGCGGCGGCGCACCGCGTTCAGCACGCGACAGCGAGCAGCGGCGTGGCCGTAGAAGCCAAGCCAATACGGAATATGAAGATCGAGGGGTTCCGGCGCTATTTCCAAGTTCAAGTCACGTATCTTGAAGAACCCTTGCTGGAAAATGACGCGCAGAACCTTTTGGCGGAGCAAGGCCTCGGCGACAGATTGCTGCAGTGAAGGCGCTACGTGATTTCGCGTGCAGACGCTAATCAGGTCCGCTGCGTCTGGCATGCGCGGAAAGGTGAAGAGGTCGAGGGAACCGTTCACGGCATCTATGGCGAAAAGAGTAGAGTGCGCGGCGCGTCCCATATTGTAGCGAACGCGATACAGCCAATACGGAACATAGACATCCGCGATTCTGCGCAGCGGGCCGCTACGCAATCTCCAGTACAGGTTGGAGAACCCTGCACCGGAAAACGTGCGCAGAGCTTCCTGCTGGGTGACATTCGCCTTCAAAGCTTGGATGTAGGTTGCGCTCATGGGATTCGTGTTGCCGGCAAGGTCTTACCGGAAGTAAATCCACAAGCTTATGACCGTGCCCAGGAGCAAAAGGCTGAAGATGATGTTGATGCGGCGCTCCGCAGGGGTTTCGTACGCGGGTTTCCTAACAGAGGTGCCCACGGGCACGGCCGCCATCTTTTCGTCGACGGTGGCGAAGGTCAGCCCCGCGAGACGCTCCCGATTGGGAGCGGGCGTCATCAGGCTCACGCCGATGAGCACCGTGGAGCAGATGACGAACATGAAAATCGCGTAATGCAAGAAATTCATGTCGATCAACCACCGGACGGCCGGTGACTGGAAATGGCTCCCACCAGCGCGATCAGCAAGCTCGAGAATGAAGCGCGTCGCGCCCAATACAAAGCCGGTCAGCAGCGCGCTGATGGAGCCTGCGCCGTTGAGGCGAGGCCAGAGGATGCCGAGAATAAAGCACGCCGAAATCGGCGGGCTGATATAGGCCTGAACGCTTTGCAGATAAATATAAAGCTGGCTGCTGATATATCCGATGAAAGGAACCCAGAGCAGGCCGAGGAGCACCATGATGCCTGTGGCGATGCGGCCGAAATTGACGAGCTGCTTCTCGGACGCTTGGGGACGAATCTTTTTGTAGAAGTCGAGAGTGACGAGCGTGGAGGCGGAATTGAAGACCGAGCTCATGGCACCCATTACAGCGGCAAGCAAAGCAGCCATCACGAGCCCAACCAGGCCAACGGGAAGCAGATTAAGAACGAGCGTTGGGTAGGCGAAGTCGGGCTTTTTGACCTGGTCGGGGAAAAGAGCGAAGGCTATGATGCCGGGGAGAACGAGCATGAAGACGGGCAGAATCTTTAGGAAGCCGGCGAAAATCGTTCCGGCTTTGGCGTGGCCCTCGTCACGCGCGGAGAGCACGCGCTGCACTATGACCTGGTCTGTACACCAATACCAGATGCCGAGAATAGGCGCGCCGAAAAAGATACCGGTCCATGGAAAATTCGGATCCGAAATCGGCTTGATCATGTGGAAGTAATCGGGAGGCACCATGGTGCGGAGGTGTTCGAGACCGCCGACGCGTCCCAGGCCGATAATCGTGAGGGCGACAGCGCCGGTGATCAAGATTAGAGTCTGGACCGTGTCGGTGTAGATGACAGCGGCCAAACCGCCGGCGACGGTGTAGATTCCAGTGGCGATGACCAAGACCACCGCGGTTTTCCAGAGCGACCAACCCGCGACGCGCTCCAGAACCACGCTTGCCGCATAAAGCTGCACGGAAATTTTTGTGAAGATGTAGGCAATGATCGAGATTCCTGCGAGATAGACGGCGGACGCCCGATTAAAGCGCCGCTCCAAAAATTCTGGCATGGTAAAAACGTTGCTACGCAAGTAGAAAGGCACGAAGACCCAACCGAGGATCAGCAAAATCAAACAGGCCAGCCATTCAAAATGGCCGACGGCCAATCCGGAAGAGGCACCCGTCCCTGACAGGCCGATGAAGTGCTCGGTTGAAATGTTCGACACGAACAAAGACGCGCCAATGAAGAACCATCCAATATCGCGGCCCGCGAGGAAGTAGTCCTCGGAGGTTCGTTCTTTCCGGGCGAAGTACATGCCGATGCCAAACACGATGGCGAAATAGACTCCGATGATGACGAGGTCTATCGTTGCCAGGTTGCGGTGCGCGACCGCTACCTCAGACGCATACAGCATCTAGCCTCCTCTAAAGCTCGCCGCTACTATGGCACGCGCCGACTCCCACTGCCCGCCTGAGCGGCGAAGCGGAAGAGCCGGTCCCCTGCGTTTTGTGAAATCTTCCGGAACTGACGCGGGCGAAGTCTATAACACTGGCGGTGCAGGCTCAATGGGAACCGTCGGGGCGGGGTGGGCTCGGAAAAGTAAGGTCCATCGGAATATCAGCAAGGCAGAGCCTGTAGTGCAGTCATGCCGAGCTTCGGACCGATTTGCAGCCGGCGACGATTCCATGTAAAAGAATCATGGAGGAAAAATGACCAAGCTATTCGTTGCGGCCATGCTTTGCTTGCTCATCAGCGCTGCGGGAGTGACAGGCGGCGAGAAGAGCGTTTTCGATTACACACTCAACACCATCGACGGCCAGCCCGCTCCGCTGTCGGCGTACAAGGGCAAGGTGCTGATGCTCGTGAACGTCGCGAGCCGGTGCGGCTTCACGCCGCGATACACGGCGCTTGAAGCGATCTATGAGAAGTACAAGGAGCGCGGCTTTGTGATCGTCGGCATCCCGGCGAATAACTTTGGTGCCCAGGAACCGGGAACGAACCAGGAGATCAAGACGTTCTGCCAGTCAAAATACAATGTGACCTTTCCGATGATGTCCAAGGTTTCGGTGAAGGGCGAGGACAAAACGCCGCTGTATCAATATTTGACGGACAAGTCCGCGAACCCGAAGACCGGCGGCGACATTCAATGGAACTTCACGAAATTCCTGGTCGGGGCGGACGGGCAGATCGTTGCGCGTTTCGAGCCTAAGGTGACGCCCGATTCGGCAGAAGTTACGGCAGCGATTGAAAATGCGTTAGCTGCGGTGAAGCGGTAGAAAAACCGGACCCCAGGAGTTTTGCAGCCTCGTGGCGCAGCATGGTTGCTGCGCCACAATCATTTAGGCCATCATTTCCCCTCATGCCGATTCTCGCGCTTCAAAGCGTCACCAAGGACTATTTCACCGATGGACAGCCGGTGCGCGCGCTCAACAATTTATCGCTGGAGGTTTCGCGCGGAGAATTCGTTGCGCTAGTGGGACGCAGCGGCTGCGGCAAATCGACCTTGTTGAGCCTGGCGGGCGCGATGGACTTTCCGAGTTCGGGCGTGGTGCTTGTGGATGATGTGGCGACGTCGTCGCTGAAGGATGACGCCTTGGCTAGAATTCGCCGCGAAAAAGTCGGCTTCATTTTTCAGTCATTTCAACTGATTCACACGCTGACGGTATTTGAAAATGTGGAGCTGCCACTGTTGTTAGCAGGCAAAAAGAACGTGCGCGAAA
>Ga0206910_1219_pt1 | contig 9548 bp, 7 predicted proteins | sample Alteio_BWOrgHeat_77_FD_152949 | JGI IMG/M metagenome (GOLD analysis project Ga0206910, IMG submission 152949) | Enriched cells from forest soil in Barre Woods Harvard Forest LTER site, Petersham, Massachusetts, United States -... | ecosystem: Environmental > Terrestrial > Soil > Temperate forest > O... | reverse complement strand
CATGCTGGCCAAGGCGACCGGCGATCAAAAATTCCTCGACTCCGCCGACCGGCGCTGGTGGGTGACTTCCGATTTCCTCTACGACAAAGACGAGCACCTGTACTACCGCGACAGCCGCTTCCTGAACCAGCGTGAGACGAACGGACAAAAGATTTTCTGGTCGCGCGGCAACGGCTGGGTGCTGGCCGGCCTGGCACGGGTACTGGCCAATATGCCCGCCGATTATGTGGACCGCGGAAAATTTGCCGGACAGTTTTTGGAAATGGCGGAGAAATTAAAGTCCTTGCAGCAAGCCGACGGTCTCTGGCGCACGAGTTTACTCGACCCTGCGGATCATCCGCAGCCGGAAACGAGCGGCACGGGTTTAATCACCTATGCGCTGGCGTGGGGCGTGAACAATGGCTTGCTCGACCGCGTGACCTACGCGCCGGTGGTGTTCAAGGCCTGGAGCGCATTGACGCAATGCGTGCTGTCCGACGGCAAATTGATTCACGTGCAACCCGTGGGCGACCACCCGAATGGCTTTGATGAAAACAGCACCACGCCGTACGGCGTAGGGGCGTTTTTATTGGCGGGCAGCGAAGTGTACGTGCTCGCGGGCGGGGAATTGCCACCGGCGACGGTAACGGCAGTACCGGCAGCGGCACCGAGTGCGGGGACGAATTGAGGAAGATGTTTTGCCGCAAGAAGGCGCAATGAGGTATTCGGCAAAAAGACGGCGGGTCGAGGACGCCCCGCCCTACCCGCTGGCGCGTTGACTTATGGACATTGAAGGTAGGGCGGTGCGTCCTCGACCCGCCGCGCTTAGGATTTCATTTCAATGCGGTATTTAATTCAATCTTCGTGCAGCGAGGATTGAATTTAGCCACTACACGGCAAAAATTCAGAGCAGTGTAAGAGTTAGCCTTCGTACCTCTGATTCGCCAAGTTTAACTTCATCATGCACGCATGAATATTTGCCGCAAGCGACCTTTAAAATATAGTACGTGCCATCCATTGATGTGCCTTTAACCTCCTGAGCAATCGCATCGGGCTGTTGTTTCAGCGCGTATAAATCAAGATAGAGCTGGCTGATCGCATGGTGGTCCGCATCGTAAAGATTGTTGTCCAACTGCCAGCGGAGCGCGGCGCCCTGCTTCATCATCAAGTCAAGGTATTTGGAATCCTTCTCGAGGCGGCCCAGGGCGACAACCCCCGAATAAAACGGCGCGTATATCCAGCCGTTTTTGGCGTCGGTCGTAGGATTGTCCAACTGCCAGTCCGCCACAAAATGCATGAGGTCGATAACCGAGTTCGGATTAGGCGCGTTGAGGGAGCCTTGGATTTGGCGTGAAATTTTGGTGGCTGCAGCAGTAGGCTTGGTGGGTGCGGTTGGGGTCGGCTCTGATGGCAGCTCCAGTTGCCGGCGGTCATAGGTCGGGATCGTTTGCGGCGGCAATTCGTCGTGCGAGCAACCCGCGCCAGCCAGAACCGCGATTAACAACGTTAGGCCGGTCAGGTACTGTCCGGGCAGCTTCTGGAGTTCCTGCATATAGTGGGAGCGCATTGAAAAGGAGTCAGACAGTATGACAGTGGCAGGTTCCCCTGTGCAAGAAAACTAATGTCCGGCCACATCTAATTGTCGTTCTGCAATTTGTAACTTTGCCGATAGCCACCTGTCACACGTCCCCCGAATCAACTTGAGTTAGGAACGGATAGGCCGTAGGCTTATTCTCCCATTTTTGCCTAAATGGGGCTTTGCCATGCCCACGCTCATCATTGCCGTGATTATCACGGTCCTCGTCTCAGCCTTGTGCTCGACGATCGAGGCCATGCTTTTGAGCACCACCATGGGCGAGATTGAGGTCCTCAAGGCCCAGTCCCCCCGGGCTGGCCTGCTCCTGGCCCAGTGCCGCGACCGGCTGGACGAAAGCATCTCGGCCATCCTAACCTTTAACACCATCGCCAACACCCTCGGTTCCTTCGTTTGCGGTGCCCTCGCCGAACGGTTGTTCTCCCAATGGCAATACGCCTTTGCCGTGGGCATGACGACCGGTCTGCTCATTTTCGGCGAAATCCTGCCCAAAAATATTGGCGTGCTGCACCGCGCCCGCTTGCGCCCGGTGCTCGTCTGGGTCCTCTATGGCATGCGGCTGGCCACCCGCCCGCTCCTGTGGTTGATGCGCCCGCTTATCCAGAAACTCCTCGGCAAGACCAAGGTCGACGGCGACGCCTCCCAGGAAATCGCCTTTCTCGCCGTTCGCGAAGCCCAGCAGGGCAACCTCACCCAGCAGGAAAGCAAGCTCATCGCCAACGCCCTCAAGCTCGATATCGTGCACATTCGCGACATTATGACTCCACGGGTGGTGGTCACCATGATCGAAAAGTCGCGCACCATGGGCGAGGTTTTCCGCGAGATGCCGAACATCCCCTTTGCCCGCCTGCCGGTCTATGAGAACAAGATGGACAACATCGTTGGCATGGTGCGCCGCCGCGACTTGCTCAAGGCCAAAGCCGCTGACCAGGACCACGTGACCGTCGGTGCACTAATGCAGTCCGTCCTCTTTGTGCCCGAGACAGCCACTGCCGCGACCTCGCTCCAGCAATTCCTCAAAAACCACCAGCAAATCGCCGTGGTGGTGGACGAATATGGCTCCTTGGCCGGGGTGGTTTCTATGGAGGATATTTTTGAGCATCTCCTTGGTGCTGAGTTCTTTGAGAAAGACGACGTGGCAGTCGACATGCGCGAATTGGCCCGCCGCCGCCAGCGCCCGGCCCCGGCGGTCTCCGTAGTGCCCAGCCCGTCGCCCGCTCCTGAAAATGCCCGCAAAACGGGCTAAATAATAAGCCTTGCTTCTGACCTACCATGGGGTATTATGGTCTCTTACTTGATTGAGTTAGTTAGTAGCGCGATATGGTGGGTTGCCAAGCGGGCCGCAGGCCTGGTGGTGGTCCGAAACCCGGTGATCGGGAACAGTCCGTGAGCTATCCCGAGATCAAAGTATTATTACAATGGGTTCTAAACTATACGTCGGAAATCTCGACTTCAATACCAGTGAGGGCGAGTTGCGCGACATCTTTGCCGCTCACGGCAATGTTCAAGAAGTGTTCATGGCTATGGACAAATTCACGGGCCGCCCTCGCGGTTTCGCGTTTGTCACCATGGGTTCGGACGCCGAAGCGCAAGCTGCGACGGCCGCCATCCATGGCACCAAGGTAGGCTCCCGCGAGCTGACCGTTAACGAAGCTCGTCCCCGCGAAGAACGCCCCGAAGGCGGTCGTTCCTTTGGTGGTGGCGGCGGCGGCGGCGGTCGTGGTGGTTACTCCGGTGGTGGCGGCGGCGGCGGTGGCCGTGGCGGTTACTCCGGTGGTGGTGGCGGTGGCGGCGGCGAACGCCGCGAGCGTCGTTACTAATCACACCAACCTTCACGGTTAGTGTTCAAGGCGAAGTCCACAAGACTTCGCCTTTTTGTTTGCCCAAATTGGACCACTTCCGCCGCATCGCCTTAGGCCTTGACCGCAATTTTACTAAGGCAAGAATGTAGCAACCCCTTTCGACAAATACCCCCATGACCCCTCATCATCCCAGCCGTCGCGAAATTCTCAAAGGCGCTGCCATTGCCAGTGCCGCCACGCTTTTGTCGTCCCGTTGGGTTAAAGCCGCCGCCGAGGCCGCCGCCGCGCCGCGCGCCAATCTCGCCCTTGTTGCCACTGCTTCAAGTTCCTTTACCTCGGGCGACACTTCGCTCGCCGCGTTGAACGACGGCTACACTCCGCGCACTTCGCGCGACACCAGCCATGGCACCTATGGCAACTGGAACCACACCGGTATCCAATGGGTGGACTACGTGTGGACCCAGCCCATCAGCACCAACCAGGTCGAAATTTATTGGTGGAACGATGGCGCGGGCATCGGCTTCCCGAGTTCTTACCGGCTGTTTTATTTGGCCGACAACGAATGGAAGCTTGTCACCAATGCCGTCGGCTTCGGCCTCGAGGGCAATCAATTCAACGTCACGACATTTGACGAGGTCACGACAACGCGCCTGCGCCTCGAGATGGTGTCGAGTGGCAGCGATACCGCAACCGGCATTTCCACGGGCATCATCGAATACCGCGTCATCGACTCGGGCAAATCACCCGCGTTTCCACCGTCCGTCACGGCGGGTGTTGATCGCGACGTTGTCATCGGCGGCAAAACTTACTTGAACGGCAAGGTCAAGGCCCTCGTCGGTGGTGCGGCGACGACCAATCTTCTTTCGTGGAGCAAAGCCTCCGGCCCGGGTCCGGTTACTTTTGCCGATGAGCATTCCGCTGTCACCACCGCCAAATTTTCCGTCCCCGGCGACTACGTTTTAAAATTGTCCGCAGGGGAGGGCAGCCTGGTTTCCGCGGATTCGCTCAGCGTCCGCGTCGTCGAGCCTCCACCTGCGCAACGCTGGGAGCCAGTATACATGTCGACCTACAAAATCGACAATCCGGTCCTCAAGAGCCGACTCAAGACTCTCATCACCGCGTGGATTCCGCATTGCCTCGACAAACTTTCCGACCTGAACCTCCGCGAAGGTGGCATCAATAATTTCATTCAGGCAGGCAACAAGCTCGCGGGCCAGCCCGCTGGCCGCCACGTCGGCTATCCGTTCGCCAATGCCTACGTGCACAATGCCATCGAGTCCATGTCTGTTGCGCTCCTCGCCGATGCGCAGGGCGACGCGGAAATTCTCGCGGCCCAGGCTACCATGCGCGCCAAGCTCGACGAATGGATCCCCATCATCCTCGCCGCGCAGGAACCCGACGGCTATTTGCAGACGCGCTTTACGCTCAACGGCGGCACGCATTGGAGTCCCCGCACGCGCACCGAGCACGAGGGCTACACCGCCGGATATTTCCTTGAGGCCTCCATCGCCCACTACCAGATGACGGGCAAGAAGGATGCGCGCCTTTACGATGCTGCGAAAAAATTGGCCGATTGCTGGGTGGCGAATCTCGGTCCCACGCCAAAAAAGCCGTGGTACGATGGCCATGAGGAAATGGAGCAGGCGCTCGTGCGCTTCGGCCGTTTCGTCAACGACAACGAGGGCGCTGGCAAGGGCGACGCCTACATCAAGCTCGCACAGTGGCTGCTTGATTGCCGCGGCGGCGGCGGCGAATACGACCAGTCGCACCTGCCGGTAGTCCAGCAATACGAGGCCGTGGGCCACGCCGTCCGCGCAACCTACCTTTATTCGGGCATGGCCGACATCGCCCTCGAAACGCACGACCCCGATTACCAAAGCGCCGTGCTCTCGCTGTGGGACGACATGGTGAACAAGAAATATTACCTCACCGGTGGCATCGGCAGCGGCGAAACGTCCGAAGGCTTTGGCAAAAACTTTTCCCTGCGCAATAACGCCTATTGCGAATCCTGCTCCAACTGCGGCGTGCTGTTTCTCCAGCACAAGATGAACCTCACCTACCAGGACGCCAAATTCGCCGACCTGATCGAGGACACTTATTACAACGCCATCCTCGGCGATTTCGACCTCACCGGCAAATATTTCAACTACACGAACCCGCTCGACGACCAGGGTCGCGTCGGCCTTATCCAGGGCCGCGGCCTCGTGCGCTACGAGTGGAGCGCCTGCCCGTGTTGCGTGGGCAATTTCCTGCGCGTGCTGCTCATGTCGCCCACGTGGATGTACGCCAAGAGCCCCGATGGTCTTGTGGTAAATCTATTCTCAGGCAGCACCGTCAACATCGCGGGCGTCGCCGGTACCGACGTGCAGGTCGTGCAAAAAACCGATTACCCGTGGAACGGCGCCGTCAACCTGACGCTCAATCCCGCCACGGCGAAACAATTCACGCTCCGCATTCGTGTGCCCAGCCACAACGTCAGCACGCTCTACAGCGCGGCGCCTGCCGTCGGTGGACTCACTTCGCTCGCCATCAATGGCGAAACCATCCAGCCCGTCATCCAAAACGGCTATGCCGTCATCACCCGCACGTGGAAACCCGGTGACCAGATCGACCTCGCCGTGCCTCTCGCCGTCCAGCGCATGAAGGCCGACCCCCGCGTCGCCGCTGACAAAGACCGCGTCGCCCTCCGCTACGGCCCCTTGGTGTACAATATCGAAAGCGTCGACGGCAGCGTGGACCGAATTCTTCCTGCTAGCGCCGTTCTGACCAGCGAGTGGCAGGCCGATTTACTTGGTGGCGTGCGCACCATTAAAGGCACCTTCGCCGACGGCAGCGAATTGAAGGCCATCCCCAATTACGTCCGCCTCAACCGCGGCGGCCGCTCCATCGTATGGCTGCGGGATGCGTGAGTTTGGTTGACTGGTGAGAGGCTAGGCATTTTTTGCCGTTTGCAAATTCGTATTGCACGCCAATTGGTGGGGTGTCGTTTGCGACGGGCCTTTTCGTCAAACCGCCTCGCGTAGCGAGACTCCGGTAATAGCGGTGTGGTTATGCTCCCATTTTGCCATCTCCATTTTCGTGTTACGCGCCTACCGTCGCGTAGCGATGGAATGAGAATAGCCGTGGACTTCAGTCCACGGTATATGATGAATGAAAGTCCTGCGTCGCGCAGCGACGCTTGAAGGCGCGGTAAAGTTCAGGCGTCGCTACGCGACGCAACATGCCAGGTCGTACCTATTCCGTGGGTTAAAACCCACGGCTATTTTCATTTCCTCGCTACGCGAGCAGAATCAGCAACCCATTGCGGCAGCAATTTGCGAACTTCCTCAATGGGCATCCCTTCGCCGCGTTCGGCTTGTTTCCTTCCTTCCTGCACTCCAGCCACAAACTCAATTTTTTGCACAATCTCCATCAACGGCGTGTCCTCGGGAAGCCGCGTGACCAACTCAATGACGAGTTCCCGGTTGTTCATGGAGATAAAATGGCTAAAAAATAACCGATGAAGGATGGAGTAGGCTTCACGGTTGGCATTCCAGGCAAAATCCAAAAAGCTTCCATCTGGTTTTTATGCCGAAGCGTTGGGCGTCTTGAGCAGGATGGGGCGTTTTTGCTCGGGCAGCATTTGAAAAAGCAGAATAAGCGGCCCAAACAGCAGCCAGCCAAAATTGGTTCTTGTTTGCGCTAACCGGTTGGATAGCGGCGTACGAATAGTTCTGCCCTGCAAAGCTGCTGGGTAGGGTTTTTTGGAAAAGGTGGTCCGCCGCCTCACTTCCCATAGACTTGCCATGGTCGGAAAGGGCGCCAGCCTGATTTCTGCGGGTACGGGGGGCGGCTCCGTCGCCCGCCTCCACTTTGCAAGAAGGATGGACGCGAAGCCAAAGGGTATGGCTAGTAAAAATAGCTGCGTGCCCCAGCCGACTTTCCAGGCGAGAACTAAAAATAGCGCAAAAAGAATTGCGGCAATGGCATGCCGTAGCCTCCACCGGCAGACCCGGCGACCGTATGTAATTTCACTGTCAGACTTGAGTAGCAATTGAATGCGGCACAGGGCATCCCACGCTGTTTTGTTGCCTCTAATCAGGTGATCGGTGATGTCGTCGTAAAAAAACCATAAGGCAAAGCGTAGCTCATGGACGGTTTTATCCTTGGTCACTTCGTTCGCCTTGTCCAGCGCCTCATCAAATTGAAACGCCGTAATCTTTTCCTCCAGAAAATTCTGGATTGCGGCCACCATTCGGTCTCTGGCTACACGGTCAACCATCAAGGGCTTTAGTCTGTTCTTAGATCATACTTCTGCAATCAGAAATTCAGTCCCTTCACACCTCTTCCGCCGCGTCCACGATCGTAAACATCAATTCCGCCGACGACACGACTTTGCCTTCGACTTTGCAGGTGCCTTCCGCGACCCCGATTTTTTCTCCGCGACTCTTCGTCAGCTTCACATGGATTTCCAACTGGTCGCCGGGCACCACGGCCTGGCGGAACTTGATTTTGTCCGCGCTCATGAAAAACGCAATTTTCCCCTCGGACGACACGCGCCGCAGCATCAATATCCCCGCCGCCTGCGCCATTGCCTCAAGTTGCAGCACACCGGGCATGACCGGATGGCCGGGAAAGTGGCCCATAAAATACGGTTCATTGATCGTCACGTTCTTCATCGCGATCAATTCTTCCGGGCTGATGATCTCCTTGACGCGGTCAATCATCACAAAGGGGTAGCGGTGCGGCAGTAGGTCGAGAATCTGGCGGATGTCGAGCGCCTTGGCGTCCGGCGAGACCACTTTCTTGGCATCCTTCACCGGCTTTTTGCCTTCTTTGGCGGCGACCATTTTTTCGTGCAACGCCAGCGTCAGCTTCGCATTCAGCGCATGGCCCGTCCGCACGGCGATGATATGCGCCTTGATCGGCATCCCCAGCAGCGAGATGTCGCCGATGATGTCCAAAATTTTGTGGCGCACAAACTCGTCTTTGAAGCGCAACGGCTCCTTCGACAGAATCTTGTCACCCTTGATGACAATGGCCGAATCGAGGCTGCCGCCCTGGATTTTCCCGAGCTTCAGCAGTTCTTCGATGTCTTCGTAAATCGTAAACGTGCGCGACGCGGCGATTTGCGCGGCGTAGATATCCGGGTCAATATCCAGAGAGAGGTGTTGCGTATGGATGCCGCGATCGTCGGCGGAAGTGCAGGTGATTTTCAACCCGTCGTAGGGTAGGGCGATGATCGAGCGGTTGCCCTCGGACACGCACACCGGCTCCTTCAGCACAAAATATTTGCGCTCATGCGTCTGCTCCACCGGCTCCGCCTGCAACAGCAGGTTGACAAATTGTTTCGCCGAACCATCGAGAATAGGCGGCTCACTCGCGTCGAGTTCCACCAGCACATTGTCGATGCCCAGGCCGCTCAGCGCGCTCAGTACGTGCTCGACCGTGTGAACCTTGGCGTTGCCGGAGCTCAATGTCGTCGAGCGCACCAGTTCCGTCACATGTTCGACATTCGCGCGCACCTCGGGCTTGCCATACAGGTCAATGCGGCGAAAGACGATGCCGTGGTTTTCAGCGGCCGGTTTGACGGTGAGGTGGACTTCCTCACCCGTGTGCAGGGAAGTCCCCTTGATGGACGCCTCGTGCAGGATGGTGCGTTGCTTCATGAGCTAAACCCCTGACCCTAGCAGGGTTCCGCCCCATGTAAAGAATGGAAACAGGCGGCAGCTGGCATTTGCTGGCAATTCTAGAAAGACCTGCCGCTACTATACTCAAACGGTTGGAATCAGTATCCAAAACGCGCCGATCAAAAAAGCTGTTACAAAACCAATCTTTTTCAGTGTTGGCAAAGGATGGTTTGGCAAAAACCGAAGCAAAATCAAAAATCCTGCGCAATAAGGTGACAACAATATGATTTCGTAGGCAGAACCCGTGTGTTGAGCAGGGACCCAGTATTCGACATCAAGTAAATGACCTAAGTAGCCGAAAAATAACCATGCACTGATTAGAGCTGCTGGCGTCAGCAACAGCGCATATACCACCGCCCAAAATGGCCCCCACCAACCCGGCGGCTTCCATGGCTGTTTGATCGACGTCTGGGCTACACCAGCCGCTAAAGCCTCGGGAACGTTCGCATCGGACGAAGCAGCCATACCTAATTACGTATCACTTAATCGCTCGAAGTAAACCCA
>Ga0206910_1181_pt1 | contig 9643 bp, 7 predicted proteins | sample Alteio_BWOrgHeat_77_FD_152949 | JGI IMG/M metagenome (GOLD analysis project Ga0206910, IMG submission 152949) | Enriched cells from forest soil in Barre Woods Harvard Forest LTER site, Petersham, Massachusetts, United States -... | ecosystem: Environmental > Terrestrial > Soil > Temperate forest > O... | reverse complement strand
GCTGTAAAAAATTGGGGTTGGCCTGCGAGCCGGTGGCCACGCAAGTGATTCCGCGCGACCGTCACGCCGAATATTTGTGTCATCTCGCCGTTGTCGCGGCGGGCCTCGAACGGATTGCGACGGAAATTCGTCACTTGCAGCGCACCGAAGTGCTCGAAGCGGAAGAGCCATTTACGAAAGGACAGAAGGGCAGCTCGGCGATGCCGCACAAACGTAATCCCATCGCGTCCGAGAATCTTTGCGGCCTGGCGCGGCTCATCCGCGGCTACGCGCAATCATCGCTGGAAAGTGTCGCGCTGTGGCACGAGCGCGATATCAGCCATTCGTCCGTCGAGCGTGTCGTCCTGCCGGATGCGACCATTCTTCTCGACTACATGATCATGCGGCTGAACGGCGTGTTGGAAAATCTGCAGGTTTATCCGGAAAATATGAAGCGCAATATGGCTTTTACATCGGAAATTATCGCGTCGCAAAATATTCTCTTGTGTCTTGTGGATAAGGGCTGGCGTCGCGAGGATGCCTATCGGTTGGTGCAGGAGCATGCGATGAAGGCCTGGCTTGAGAAAATTAGTTTCCGGCGGCTGGTGGAGCTGGATCCTGAAATCACGCGTCTTTTATCGACGAAAGAGCTCGACAGCTGTTTTAATTTGGACGGGCACACGAAGCACGTCAAAACCCTGCTAAAGCGCGCCGGGTTATAACACTTTTGGGCTCCTAGCTCAGCGGTTAGAGCACCTCGCTTACACCGAGGGGGTCACAGGTTCAAATCCTGTGGAGCCCACCATCTTTAGAGAGGCAGTGAAGGGGGGAACGTGCTTCAGGCGTTTTGGGTCATCGTGACGTTGGTGGGACTTCTGCTCTTTTATAACGCGCGACAAGTCATCCTTCAGTACAGCATCGACAAAAATAAGGTCAAGATTTTCGTCTATATGGGACCTTTGATTTTACTCGGGTATGTCCTGCTTCATTTCTCCATGATCGTTTTTACTTTTGTTCAGACCAGCCAAGAGTTGGATGCCGCGGGGGGAGAATCCGTTCCTCGCTATTACCAAGCCCCTCATCGTTCTCTCCAGCCAACGAGTGAAGACAACACAAATTCTTAGAAGAAGATAATTAGATTAGACGAAGGTGTGTTTTAGCGAAGTGGCGTTGCTTGGCGGAGTCGGCGGGATTTGAACCCGTGATCTCTGCCTTGACAGGGCAGCGTGTTAACCGAGCTACACCACGACTCCGCCAAGCAACCGACACTATTCTAGCAAATCTTAGTTTTGGAATTTGTAGGACAATCCGCCGTAGTAGGTTCGTCCGGGCAGGGGAAATCCTTGGATTTCTTCATACCGCTTGTTCGCCACGTCGTTCACGCCGATATACGCCTTGATCCAACGCCACGCATAGGATGTTCGAAGATCCCAAATCAGCTGCGATCCGAATTTCTCGCCGGACTGATCGTTATCGGAATAGCGCGTGTCTTCAAAGCGCAGCAGAGAATCTAGCTCCCAGCCTGCCATCGGCAGTAACGTGCCGATGTAGTTGATGGTGTTGCGCGGGGTATAAGGAAGCGTCACGTAGTGATCGAAGCCGTCGGGAATACCCACATCTTCTAAGTAAGTATAGTTCAACGACTGATGAAAGAGCGTGCAACGCGTATCGGCGATCTCGATTTCGGCGCCTTGTCGACGAGCTTTTCCCACATTCACAAATGTATTTTCCGTTGAGGGTGAGGCGGTGATGAGATTCGAGACATTGGCGCGGAAATACGTCACGCGAAGGCTCTCGGAATCCTCATGCAGCTCGAACCCGGCATCGTAGGTCCAGGCTTTTTCCGGCTTGAGATCCGGATTGCCGATGGCTCCCACATCATGTGCGAAAAGTTCGTCGATCACGGGAGCACGAACCGCCCGAGCGGTGGAGGCTGAAAATCGCAGCCACGAAGTTGCGTCCACGATACCTTGTACGCGAGGATTTGTAGTATCTCCGGCGCGGCTGTGATGATCAAACCGGCCGCTAGGAATGAGCGTAAATTGTTTCCAGTGAAAATTATTTTCCGCGAAAAAGCCCCAGGATTCAATGGATTCGCGGAAGGACATTGTCGGATCGACACGGTCATTGTTGGCATCCCGGTCATGAATGAAATTGCCCCCGACGGTAAACCCGTACGGCAAATTGAGAACCCCTTCGCCGCCGCGGCTGAGCTCGTGACGGTCGTTGCTCGTCGGCTCGAGAGGGTCGGTCGCATCGTCCAAGTCTACATGGCGTTCCGAATCAAAATAGCGCAGCGTCAGCAGAGATTCCCCGGGAAGCGGAAGTAAATAGGTCGCGCGATAGGTGTTCGTGTCCGTCGATTGGCGCGCGGTGGGCGCACTGGCTGCTTTTTCATCGGTATTGTTGAACGCCACGGGTGGAAGCAGGAGCGGATCCGTCCCGGGTTCGCCCGTTTCGCGATGAAACGTCGACACGTCGAACAGCAATTTGCCGAAATGCTCAGTGTTGTATCCAAAGTTTCCACCCACGTTAAACTGCTGGGCGTCGGAGTTGTCGCGAAAGCCGCTCGCCAATTGCTTATCACCATACACATAGTAATCCACGGGTCCTGTTCGCGCGCCGCCGCTCAGCCGAAATTCTTGACCACCGAACGACCGCATTTCCGTCGAGGCATCGAATTCCGGATGCGGGCCCGCGGGCGCCTGACGGGTAATGATGTTGATCACGCCGCCCATCGCGTTAGGTCCGTAAATTCCCGAAGCGCCGCCGCGCAGGATTTCAATGTGATCAATATTGTTGGTGGGAATCTCGGAAAGATCCGGCGCATCGAGTGAAACGCCGATCGCAGGACGGCCATCCACCAGGATGAGATTTTGAATATCATTGGTGCCACGGATAGCGGCGGTCACTTCTGAGCCCATGCTGCCGCCTGAAAAAAGCTGCACATTGGTCTGTCGGGAGATCGCTTCTGCGGCGTTCAATGCATCGTATTTTTCATAGTCAGCGGGATCGACCCGGTCCGCGCTCGTCGGTAAATCGGACGTGGGTGTTCCTTGTCGCGAGAGGGTGACAAAAACGTCATTGGCGGGTAAGGAGGGATCGGATGCGTCGGCGAAAAGGCGTTCAGGCGCTAGCGCATTAAAAAGAAGACAGCCTGCGAACAGGCGAGCGAAAAAGTTTTTCATAATGACGAGAAATTTACCAAGATTCTCCTCTAATGTAAAGTGATTAAACATCTCTTACAGATAATCACGCGTGATATCATGAGTGTCAGATTAATGAAAGTCCGCCCCTTCATTTTTTCAGTCCTTCTATTCCTTGGTGCAGGAACGGCTTGGAGTACGCCGCCGACGCTAAAGTCAGGGTGTCAGTGGGAGGCCTGGTCGACGCAATATCATGACCCCGCGCGCACGTCGACCAGCCTGGGATGCATCAGCGGTGCGCTAACGCCGGTTTGGACATACACGGCCGATACCACCGATGCGCAAAGTTATATTGTCGCTCTCGCCGCCGAACCCGATGCCGTGTATGCCAATATCAATTGGGGGCACTGCTCTTTTATTAGTGGTGGGCTGCCTCAGGGATCGGGCCATGTGTCCGGCTTGCAAATTACCTTTGATGGCGCCACGGGGTGGATGACCTGTCCCGGCAGTAACGATTACTGGTACGACGAGCACCCTCCGAGCATCGCTGAGGCGTCTGTTTCCGACGGATTTCCGCAATCTCTCATTTTAAATTCTGATGTGGGCAATGTGACCCCGACCGCTACGGGAACCGGAGGCTTTGGTACTGGCGGTGACGTCTGGGGACAGACCGCCGCGGATGCGACTCAAATTTATCAGATCAATAAATATGATGTGGATGGTCCAGCCTGGTTTGTGCGGGCACTCAATCATCAGGGATCACAAGTCTGGATTAACAATAATTGGGGAAACGGCAGAACGTCGATCGTGGCTCCCTCCGGAATGGCCATCGATGGTTCTCGATTGTTTTATGCGCCCAATTATGGAGCCAATCCCTTTACGTCAGGCATTTACGCGTTTGATACCGCGAGTGGAAATCCCGATTGGTTCAAGGCGACAACGCCCGTGAGCGACATCAGTGTCGGCGGAGGGCGTGTTTATTTGGTCGAACAATCTGCTGGGCCCGTCTATAACTTAGTGGCTCGCGATGAGACCACAGGGCTTGTGAGCTGGAGTCAGGGAATTGCCAGCCCGATTGGCAGTGCCCCGATGTATACCGGCAATCAAGTTATTGTGAATAACTTCGGTGCGGGTACCCTTCAGGCCTTCGATCCGACGTCGGGAGGTTTGCTTTGGACAAGTACGCTACAGCCGAGTCTGACGATCGAAGATTATTACACGGGGAGTTATCGCGTAGCGGAAATGGTCGCGATGAAAGGAAGTCAGACACTGGTCGTGATTGGGAATGACAATCTTCTCCATGTCCTCAGCTTAAGCTCGGGACAGGAAGTTTGGAAAAGCACGTCGCCTTTGACTTCTTTTTGTGGTCTGCCGGTGGCTGTGGGGAACCGACTCTATATCAATAATAGCTGCGTGCTGGGGCTCTTCAGTGTTCCGGAGGCGGAACAAGTGATGGCGTTTGAATCGCTCGGCGACTTGGCCTCGAGTGGTGGCGGAGGTGGATCCTCGAGTAGCAGCGGACCAGCGGCCTCTATCGTTGAAAATGTGCGAGTCTATCCGAATCCCTGGCGGGGAAATCAACATGGAGGTAAACCCATCACCTTTGATCAGATGAATGGCAACAGCACCGTCAAAATTTTCACCGAAGATGCGCACTGGGTGAAAACGCTGCAAGCACCCAATGGATCGGTGATGTGGGACCTCACCAACGACTCTGGAAAGAAAGTGGCTTCGGGTCTTTACCTCTATTCGGCTGCCGACGGCTCGGGATCCGCCACACAGGGCAAGTTCTCCATTATCAAATGAAGAAAAGACAGATTTTAATTTTCATTGGGATGCTCTTGAATGTGGCCGGCCTAGCCTTGAGCGATCCTCCAGCGCTGAAGTCGGGTTGTCAGTGGGACGCCTGGTCGACGCAATATCATGACCCTGCGCGCACATCGACGAGTCTGGGATGCATCAGTGGGGCACTGACACCAGTCTGGACCTATACTCCCGATTCGCAGGACGGCGGAAGTCAGGTCTTTTCGTTCATTGCTGAACCCGATGCTGTTTACGCGATTATGTATTGGGGACATTGTTATAACGTGATCTGGGGTGGGCATCCTCAAGGCCCCGGACAAGTCTCAGGATTACAAATTACCTACGATGGCGCGACTGGCTGGATGACATGCCCCGGAAGCAGTGACTATGGGCGGAACGATGTTCCCAGCGTGGCGGAAGCATCAAGTACGGATGGATTCCCACAATCTCTTATATTGAACTCCGATATCGGGGAACTGACGAAGACCGGCCCAGGAACTATTAATTTTGGTATCGGTCCGGTGGATGTCTGGGGGCAAACCGCGGCGGACGCCAATCGGATCTATCAAGTGAATTACTGGGATGTCGATGGTCCTGCATGGTACGTGCGAGCGCTAGATCACAGTGGCAATCAGATATGGATTAACAATAACTGGGGCAACGGGAGGCTCTCGCAAGTGGAGCCTGCGGGAATGGCGATCGATGGGTCGCATCTCTTTTTCGCTCCCAATTACGGGTCCAATCCATTTGCTTCGGGGGTTTACGCCTTTGATTCTGCCACCGGGGCAAGCTCCTGGTACCAGGCGACATCGCCCGTCAGTGATATTTGTGCGGGAGGCGGGCGTGTTTATCTTCTTGAAAATTCTGTGCCCATCGGTCGAAGCAGTTTGGTGGCGCGCAGTGAAACCACAGGGAACGTGATCTGGAGCATCGGCCCCTTGGCCTACTACGGTTACCCTCCTATTTATACCGGAAATCAACTGATTAATAGTCTCTATCAAATTGGTATTCAAGCCCTTGATCCCGCCACCGGTGGCACTCTGTGGACGAGTACGATTCAGGCTTTTCAAGGCGAGAATTCTATGGCGGCGTTGAAGGGAAGCCAAACGCTCGTGGTGATAGATACGAATACGTATATCCATGTACTCAAACTCAGTTCAGGGCAAGAAGTGTGGCGTAGTAGTGCGCCTATCACAAACAATGGATATTCGATCATAGCCAGCGGAAATCGACTTTATGTTCACAGCGGTTCAGGAATAACAGCCTATGAGTCCTTGGGCGACTTGGCCTCGAGTGGTGGCGGAGGATCTTCGAGTAGCAGCGGACCAGCGGCCTCTATCGTTGAAAATGTGCGAGTCTATCCGAATCCCTGGCGGGGAAATCAACATGGAGGGAAACCCATCACCTTTGATCAGATGAATGGCAACAGCACCGTCAAAATTTTCACCGAAGATGCGCACTGGGTGAAAACGCTGCAAGCGCCCAATGGATCGGTGACCTGGGATCTCACCAATGATTCGGGTAATAAAGTGGCCTCGGGCCTGTACTTGTACTTGGTTTCTGACGGCTCAGGATCATCCACCACGGGCAAGCTCTCCATTATTAAATGAAAAAAATACAGCGTTTCATTTTCATCAGTGTCCTCTTGATGGTGGCCGACCGGGCGTTGAGTGCCCCTCCCGTGCTGCGGTCCGGTTGTCAGTGGGAAGCGTGGTCTACGATTTATCATGACAATGCACGCACCTCCACGAGCCTGGGATGTATCGATGGCGCATTAACCCCCGTCTGGACTTACACGCCTGACACGCAGGATGGTCCCAGTAGCGTTTTTGCGCTCGCCGCCGAGCCCGACGCTTTGTATGGCAATCTCAATTGGGGGCACTGCGCTTTTATCAGCGGAGGTCAATTTGGCCATGTGTCCGGTCTGCAAATTACGTTTGATGGCGCCACCGGATGGATGACCTGCCCCGGGAGCAATGATTTCAACCAAGAAGGGTTCCCGACGGTGGCGGAAGCTTCCAACACCGACGGATTTCCGCAATCCATGATTTTAAATAGTGATATCGGTGATGTCATTAACAATACCTTTGGCGTTGAGAGCTATACGATCGGCGGTGATGTCTGGGGGCAAACCGCTGCAGATGCGACGCAAATCTATCAAGTGAATTATCTGGCGGTGGACGGACCGAAATGGTTCGTTCGTGCACTGGATCATCAGGGACATCAGAAATGGATAGCCAATAATTTCGATAGCGGGGTTCGTATGTCCTCTGTGCTTCCATCAGGAATAGCGATCGATGGCTCTCGTTTATTTTTTGCTCCCGATTATGGAACCTACCCGTTTCCTTCTGGTGTATATGCGTATGATCTCGCGACCGGGACGACGGATTGGTATCAAGCCTCTACACCGCAAAGCGATATCAGTGCGGGCGGAGGACGCGTCTATCTTTTTGAGAAAACAGGGTCACAACTGAATCTGGTCGCACGCCATGAGACGGATGGACAACTTCTCTGGAGCCAGCCCGTTTCTTCTTTTTTCACGGGGGCTCCGGTTTATACGGGGAATCAAGTGATCGTGGGAGTCAACAACGGCATTGAAGCCTTCGATCCCTCCTCCGGGCAGTCGTTATGGACGAACGCGGTTATTCCAGGTGATTTCCCTGCCACGCAGATGGTCGCCATGAAGGGAAGCCAGACGCTCGTTGTTCTCTGCCTGATCGATCAACATATTCATGTGCTCGGCTTGAATTCAGGGCAGGAAGTGTGGGTCAGCACATCGACCTTTCAAAGTTTGGCGCTGCCTGTCGCGAGTGGAAATCGACTTTATGTCACCACGAACTTGGGAAAAGTAATCGCCTTGGAATCGGTCAGTGCGTTGGCTTCCGGCGGCAGTGGAGGAGGCGGAACCTCATCGACGCCTGGTGTGCGGGTCTATCCCAATCCATGGCGAGGGAATCAGCATGCGGGTAAACCCATCACCTTTGATCAGATGAATGGCAACAGCACCGTCAAAATTTTCACCGAAGATGCGCACTGGGTGAAGACGCTTCAAGCGTCCAGCGGATCGGTGACCTGGGACCTTACCAATGATTCGGGCAATAAAGTGGCTTCCGGTCTTTACCTCTACTTGGTTTCTGACGGCTCGGGATCATCCACAAAGGGCAAGTTAGCCATCATCAAGTAGTTAAAACAGATCTACAAGTAGAGTTTTTAATGTCCTAGCCTCCTTCCCGCTCAATAACAGCGTTTAATAACAAATTAACAAATCTTGACTTGAAACCGTAACATTCGCCTGTTAAGTTCACACTGTGAATATACGGCGAATAGTAGTTCTGACCTTCATGAGCACTTTGCTGGGTGGAACCTCAGCCTGGTCTGCAGGAACCGAAGGCGCTGCGTTCATGAATATTCCCGTCGGCGCCGGTCCCGCCGCGATGGGATCTGCCTATACCGCTTTAGCTTCTGATGCGTACGCCCCGACCTGGAATCCGGGCGGATTGGGATTTGTTCCGTCGACACAAGTTGCTGCCATGCATCTGATTTATCTGCAGTCCATTTCCTACGAATATATTAGCGCCGTTCATCCGTTATCCAATGGTCGAGGAATCGGGTTTTCCGCCCAGTACCGCACCTCGGGATCGATCCCCGAAACCGATATCAATGGCAATTCCCTCGGCAGTTACACCGCGACAGCGGGTGCGTACACGTTTTCCTATGGACAACACATCAACAATCGTCTGTCGTTAGGACTTTCTGGAAAATATATCACGTCAACGATTGCAGGAGTTTCGGCCAGTGCTTTCGCTGCGGATTTGGGAAGTATGTATCGTGTCGATGATCGGTTAACGCTGGCGGCGGTCCTGGCAAATATGGGTCCATCGCTCACCTATTTGAACGACAGCGATCCGTTACCGATGGCGATGCACTTGGGTGCGGCGTATCGACTTCGTCCGAAGTGGCTTCTGACGGGAGAAACGGTTTTTCATGTTCATGGATCCTTCAGTGCCAATGGGGGTGTCGAGTGGGACCCCATGGAGCTCTTTGCACTGCGCATGGGATATCGAACCGATCAATCCAATGAATTATCGGCCATCGCCGGATTGAGCATGGGTTTTGGTCTCCATTTTATGGGACACGAATTTGCCTATGCATGGGTTCCTTTTGGGGACTTGGGCAGTACCCATTATTTTTCCATCGTGCTCCGTTTTGGTGGACGTTCCGGGACGATGTTCTCCGACGGTCATCCTCAGTTGACCAAGGCGACTCCCGATCGTGACAGTGACGAGGAGATCAATTCTCTGAACCAATTGTTGAAGGAAAAAGATGAGGGGACCCGTTGATGAGGATCGCGATCTCACAGCGCCTCCTGATGCTCGTTTTTGTCATGAGCGCATTTTCGACTCCGGTGTGGAGTGATGCACCGCCGGCGCTCCGGTCGGGCTGTCAGTGGGATGCTTGGTCCACGCTGTATCATGACGCGGCACGCACATCGACAAGCTTAGGGTGTATCAGTGGGCCGCTCACTCCCCTATGGACTTACGTGCCTGATGCCCAGGATGGTTCGAGCAATTTGAATTCCATTGTGGCCGAACCGGATGCTGTGTATGCCAATTTTCATTGGGGGCATTGCTTTTTCATCAGCGGACAACACAACGGCAACTTGTCGGCACTCCAGATTACTTCCGATGGCGCCACGGGATGGACGACGTGTCCGG
>Ga0206910_1167_pt2 | contig 9650 bp, 5 predicted proteins | sample Alteio_BWOrgHeat_77_FD_152949 | JGI IMG/M metagenome (GOLD analysis project Ga0206910, IMG submission 152949) | Enriched cells from forest soil in Barre Woods Harvard Forest LTER site, Petersham, Massachusetts, United States -... | ecosystem: Environmental > Terrestrial > Soil > Temperate forest > O... | reverse complement strand
TCCGCGTCGATTATTACGGTAGTCCCACACCAATCAAGAACATTGCATCAGTGACCTGTCCGGATGCGGCCTCCATCGTCATCAAGGCTTATCAAGCCGATGATCTCAAGGAGATCGAAAAAGCAATCCGATCGAGCGATCTCGGGTTGGCTCCCAATAACGATGGCAAAATCATCCGCCTGAGCATCCCCGCCATGAGCGGCGATCAACGAAAGAAAATCGTCCAGCAGATCAAGAAGCAAGCCGAGGCGGCAAAGGTCTCATGTCGGAACATCCGACGCGATGGGAACAAGCATTTCGAGGACGGGGAAAAGGCCAAGACGATGACAGAGGACGAGCGCGACAAGGGCAAGGAAAAGATGCAGGATCTTTTGAAAAAGAACGAAGCAGCCATCGACGATCTCAGCAGCAAAAAGGAAAAGGAAGTGATGGAGCAATAAACGAGGCCAAAAAATAAAATCGACTCGCTGTCGAAGTTCAGGAGCACCCACCTAAATCATCGGAACGCACCGTTCCGCTGTGGATTGGGGGGTGCTTCTGCATTTATGTTTTGCTCGATCAGACTGGTGAATCCCACCTGACACCCTACCTCTTCTTTCGTTGTGAGAGGCAGGGCAATAGTTAATTCAATCGCCCAAGAGACAACCGATGCGTTCGCTGCGAGCTGTGTCCGAGTTGTTTCCGCGTGCCCGAGAGGTCGGGCTTACGGACGCTGAGGTCTCTGAAAGCCGCGCCAGGTTTGGAGCCAACAGGCTCACTCCACTCCCTAAAGAACCCGTCTGGAAAAAGTTCATCGAAAAGTTCGATGAACCGATCATCAAGATTCTCCTGGCAGCATCACTGCTGGAGATTGTCGTCGATCTTTTTGATGCCTCTCCGCTAGCCGGTGGGATCGCGATTGCCTCAATTCTGGCGATCTACATCACAAAAATATTCGTCCGTATCCGGGAACAATTACCGGCTATCCTTTTCGGATTGGCTTTGTTCTGGGTAATCGTGAGTGTCGCGATCGGCAGCCCTTCTTACGAGGGACTGGCGGTGATGATTGCGGTGGTCCTGGCCACGGGAGTGTCTTTTTTCAGCGAGTTCCGGAGCGATAAGGAGTTCGAAAAACTCAATGCCACCAAGGACTCCGTTCGCGTGAAGGTGATGCGAAATGGTGGAGTTCAAACCATTCCACTCGAGGATGTGGTGGTCGGCGATCTGGTGCTTTTGGAAATGGGCGATGAGATTCCAGCCGATGCCCGCCTCGTGAAAACCAACGATCTCTCGATTGACCAATCCTTGATGACGGGCGAAAGCGAGCCGGTCAAAAAAGCACCAGCGCGCGACGATGACACTTCCGATGGCTCGGAGGAAATGGGTTGCGTTTTTCGCGGAACGCAGGTCGTCAATGGCGCTGGGCAGTTGGTGGTGACCAATGTCGGCGATGACACGATGATCGGCCAGATTGCCAGAAGGTTATCTGGCGAGCCGGATGAATCGCTTCCTCCTCAAAAAGAAACGCATGAATCACCAGCATCCCGCGAAGAACGCATCCAGCAAAAATTGACCATTTCCAAGAGTTTGACGCCTCTACAAGAGAAGCTCGAAGCCTTGGCTTCTTTGATCAGCAAAATCGGCTACACCGCGGCCATCGCCATCTTTCTGGCATTGCTGATCCGAGGCTTGTGGATCGGTGAACTCCGCTGGCCGGGCACGGGGGAAGATTCCAAACAGGTCCTGCTCGCCAGTGTGAAGGCTTTGCTCTCGTACTTCGTGTACACGGTCATCATCATCGTGGTCACCGTTCCCGAAGGCTTGCCGATGAGTGTGACCGTCTCCCTGGCAATAGCCTGGCGGAAGATGAGTAAGGCGAACTCGCTTGTTCGTCAGCTTGTGGCGTGCGAAACCGTCGGCTCGGCCACGGTTATTTGTACAGACAAGACCGGAACGCTCACCCAGAACAAGATGACCGTTTCAAGAATCGTTCTGTCTGGACGCGTCTTTGAAAACAGCCTGAGCGATACCGGCATGAGCAATGCGGGAGTTCCCATCCCAGGCACTCCTCTCTACTGGCTCATCATCAATGCAGCGGTGAATTCCACTGCCAGCCTGGAACAGAAGAACGACAAGCTGCTCACCGTCGGTAATAGCACCGAAGGTGCCCTGTTGAACTGGCTCCAGACAGGGGCATGGATTAGTAGTGGCCATCCGATCAGTTACGTTGAATTCAGAACTCTGAACCCGGTGCTGTTTCAGATTCACTTCACATCGGACCGAAAGCGGATGACCACGATCGCCAAGGTCAACGACCGCGCAGTTACACTCGTCAAAGGTGCGCCGGAAGCCATCCTGACAGCGTGCGACAAGTATCTCGATATCGACGGCACCGTTCGCGCGCTCACCGAAGAAATCCGGGCCAACATTCACGCTCAAATTGCCGCCGTGGCTGGCGATGCCATGAGGACACTGGCATTCGCTCACGTAGAACAATCGCCCGATTTCCCTCAGAACGGCGAAGCAATTCAGTTACTGCGGCAGGAACAGGCACAGACCGCAATGTCTCTTCTCGAGCCGTTCGAACGGGGTTTGATCTTCACGGGATTTGTGGCGATTCGCGATCCATTGAGGGATGATGTGAAAGCTGCCCTGCAACAATGCCGGCAGGCCGGAATCGAAGTGAAGATGATTACCGGCGATACGATTGACACCGCGCGCGCGATCGGCCGCGAAATTGGCCTGATCGATTCTTCCGAAGCACTCGCTTTGACTTCCGCCGAGTTCAATGCCCTCACGGACGATGAAGTGAAGGCTATGATGCCTCGGTTCCGCATCCTCGCTCGCGCTCTTCCCAAGGACAAGTTCAGACTGGTCGGACTGCTCCAGGATCAGAAGCACGTTGTGGCAATGACCGGCGACGGCACCAACGATGCTCCCGCTCTCAAGCGAGCGGATGTTGGGCTGGCAATGGGGATTGCTGGAACGGAAGTGGCCAAGGAGGCGAGCAAAATCATCCTGCTCGACGATTCCTTCACCACAATCGTCCGGGCTGTCCAGTGGGGTCGTTCGCTCTACGAAAACATTCAGCGGTTCATTCAGTTTCAGTTGACGATCAATCTGTCGGCCCTGGCAATCGCGTTCATCGGTCCATTCCTCGGTTTGAGGCCGCCTTTCACAGTTCTCCAGTTGCTCTGGATAAACGTGATCATGGACACATTCGCGGCCATAGCCCTTTGCAGCGAGCCGCCACGGGAAAATCTGATGCGCAAACCGCCCAAAAAGCGCGATGAAAACATCCTCACGCGGGATATGCTAGGCAACATTCTGGTCACGGCTGGATTCTTCGTTGTGGTCATGATCGGACTGTTACTAGGTATGCAGCACGACCACTGGTTTGCCGGCGAAGAGTTGCAAACAAACGATCTTCCCCTGACGGCACGCCAAGTGACGATCTTCTTCACCGTCTATGTTTTTTTCCAGGTCTGGAACCAGATCAACTGCCGTTCGCTCACATCCGAGGAATCGGGTTTATACCGCCTCTTCGAGAACCCGTCATTCCTCCTGATCGCATCCTTGACAGTCGTGGGCCAGGTGATCATCGTGACGCTGGGTGGGCAAGTCTTCCACGTTGAACCGCTCGGCGTGGAGGATTGGCTGGCCATCGCTGCATGCACTTCGAGCGTGCTGGTATTTGCGGAATTTGCCCGGCAGATACGTTTGTTGCGAACAAAGTAGATAATGAAAACACAGGAATCGCTAATGATTGAAACTCGCGAGCAACTGGCTGAGATCGCCAACAAAATGCTGATTGGGCAATTTCATCGGCACGTTTTCCTCTGCATTGGAGATTCGTGCTGCACTTGTGAAGTTGGCGAGGCAGCATGGAACAAGCTCAAGGCGGAATTGAAGGAGCGCAATCTCTCGCTGGCCACTGGGCCAGCGGCATGTTACCGGACAAAAGTGAAATGCCTCCGGATTTGCACCGGAGGGCCGATCCTGGTGGTCTACCCGGAGGGAACCTGGTACATGGGTATGACGGTAGACCGCATCTCGCGGTTCGTGCAAGAGCATCTCATCGACGGCAAACCAATTGAAGAGTGGATTTTCGCAAGGAATAGTCTTCCAAATTCACTGACCACCACTCCTGAAAACGGAAAAGAGAGCGTATAATTATAACTATCGTAAATATTTTTAACAATTTTTTAGAAGCCCCCAAATAACGTGACAAAACGTGACAGGAACTGCTGTTTGATGATGCAATTGGGATGAAAAACGCCTTGAAATCGCTGGAAAAAACGCTCTGAAATCGACTAGACAATGTGACACGCTTTTTTGGCACTGACAGAGCCTTGTCATTAGTAGGCTCCACTACCCCGGACTTCTATGACAGACGGCTGAATTAAATGACAGTATTGTTTAAGGGTTCTCAACCTGATGATTTGACCCGTCACTTTTGCGTTTCCTGAAAGCTAAGCCTATTCCAAGCAAAAAGACAGAAGCACACACGACCCTAAATACAAAACTCAAATAATCATCTTCAATGGATTTGGCGAACTCCAAACCCAAGCCGAATACTACCATGCCAATGAGACCGCAAGTAATTCTTAGCAAGATGTGCATTCGATTATTATCCCACTCCAGGGAATTTGAGCAATGGTGAAACCACCTCGCGACAGTCGGATGGCACTCAGAAAAACCACTCTTCACGAAATCCAAACTCGCTTTCACGCAATTCTTGTGCATGATGATCAGAAAACATTCCTGGAGTCCAAGTATGTGCCGCTTTGCCGTGTTGTTGGTCGCGATGATCGCTCTCGTTGCTTCGGCCGATGATAAACAACCGCCGAAAGGCGACCCGAAACCCGTCTTCCCGGGCCCGACTGAAACAGGCTTCCTGCTCCCCAACGGCTGGCATCTGACTCCTGTCGGCAAGCAAGTAGAAATCACCGACTTACCTTTGAATATTCACCCTCTCAAGGATGGCCGCCATGCCTTGGTGACGAGCAATGGCTTCAATCAGCATCGGGTTTATCTGATCGATTTGAAGGAAGGCAAAATTATCTCATCGGAATGGGCGCGGCAAAGTTGGTTTGGGCTGGCGGTGACCAAGGCCGAGGACAAAGTGTGGTGGTCGGGCGGAGGGAACGGCTTCATCCACACCTTCGACTTGAAGGATGGAGAGTTCAATCGCCTGAGCAAGAAGGAAGTGAACCCGGGCGAACTCAAGGCTGAAGATATCATCAAGCTGGTCGATGAATTCGATAAGAAAAAGACCTTCAAGAGTGGTCTTTGTCTCGACGAAGAACGAGGATTGCTCTACACCCTCGATATCAACGCTGGAACAATCGCATCTTTAAAGCTGAAGGGTGAAAAGAACGAAAAACCGCTTGAAGGGAAGCTGGGTGGCCGCCCTTACGACATCGTGATGGGGTGGGGGGGACACCTTCTTTATGTTTCCGATTGGTCCAATCGACAGGTCCTGGCAGTCGATCCGGCCGAGTTGCGGATTGTGGCTCGAATTCCCGTTGGCGATCATCCGAACCAGATCGCTCTTCATCCAAAGGATGGGCGGTTGTTCGTGGCCTGTGCTTCCAGTAACTCCGTGCACGTCATCGATCCAAAACGCGGCGTTGTCACCGAAGTGATCTACACCGGTCTCTTCCCCAAGGCACCGGAAGGCACCACGCCCGATGCCGTCGCCGTCTCGCCCGATGGCAAAACACTCTACGTGGCCAACGCAGACAACAATTGCATCGCCGCGGTGGACATTGAAAAAGCCAACGACAGCATCGTGAAAGGTTTTATCCCAACCGGGTGGTATCCGACCGCGGTTTCAGTCACACCCGACAGCAAAACGCTCTTGATCGGAGTCGGCAAGGGGAATCAGACTAAAGCCAACCCGCTTTACACAAAGGAAGAGTTGGCGAAGAAGGAAAAAGATGAGGTAAAGCAGATCGCCCGAAGATTGCTTCCTTATCCTTATATCGGCACCACGCTGAGCGGATCGCTCTCGATCGTTCCAGTGCCGGATGAAAAGCAATTGAAGGCCTATACTGAACAGGTATTCAAAAACTGCCCGGATTCCGACTCGCAATTGACAGCGGCACCGCATCCGACACCAACCGCCATTCCGACTCGCGTCGGTGCCGCGAGCCCCATCAAGTACGTGATTTACATCATCAAGGAAAACCGGACTTACGACCAAGTTTTAGGCGATCTCGCCGCGGGCCCGAATCCGAAGGGCAACGGTGACCCCACGCTCTGCATGTTCCCTCGAAAAGTGACGCCTAATCACCACAAACTCGCGGAAGAGTTCGTCTTGCTCGACAACCTCTACTGCAACGGGCAAGTCAGCCGCGACGGGCATCCGTGGAGCACGGCGGCCTACCATACCGACTACATCGCCCGCGACTGGCACCTCACCTATTCCGCGCGAAAAGGCGTGGACGATGACGAGAATGGCAATCTTTCGAATCCGCCCTCGGGATATTTGTGGGATGCCTGCAAGCGAGCCGGTTTGAGCTACCGCAGTTACGGTGAATATGGAAAGCGGGTCAGCGATGGCATGGGCAGCATGAAGATGGATGCTCAGGTGCCTGGACTCATTGGCCATATCCACCCTGAATTTGGCATCCCCAAGAAGAAAGGCGAAAAGATTCGAGATACGCAGAACGTGGAGATATTCCTCAAAGAATACGACCAGTTCGCGAAAGACGGCAAAATGCCGCAGTTCATCGTCATGAGCCTGGGAGAAGATCATACGGAAGCCACCAAGTTTGGGGCCTACACTCCGCAGGCAAGTGTTGCTTCCAACGACCTGGCACTCGGAAGGCTGGTGGAGGCAGTGAGCAAAGGTCCATTATGGAAGGAGACGGCGATCTTTGTGATTGAGGACGATGCACAGAACGGTCCCGATCACGTCGATGCCCACCGCACTTTTGGTCTGGTGATCTCCCCTTATACGAAGCGAAACCATGTGGATAGCACGCAATATCAAACGGTGAGCATGATCCGGACAATGGAACTGATTCTCGGTCTGCCGCCTCTCAGTCAATACGATGCCGCGGCCCGGCCGATGTTCAACAGCTTCACGGACAAGGCCGACCTCACTGCCTACAAGCACGAACCCGCTCAGATCGATCTCGATGCGAAAAACGACAAAGCAGCATTCGGAGCCGCACTCTCGAACAAGATGGATTTCAGCGACTACGACCGCGTGAACGATTTCGAGATGAACTACGTGCTCTGGCACGCCGTGATGGGCAAAGACGCCCCGCAGCCGCCGGCGGTCAGGAGAGCCATTGCGTTTCGGGCGATCAGGGAAGAGAAGAAATGATTGAATACCGCACGATTGACTGATATTCTCCATCTTCAGAAACTATCTCAGCAACCTTTTGCCGAGAACGCTATGAAGCTTTCCGTAAATATGCTCGCGATCATAGCTTTGGCAATTGGTCCTTCCGCACTTCGAGCAGAGGATTTCCTCTACGATGTCTATTGCGAATTTGGCATGTCTGTTCCCCCTGGTTTTGAACGAGATCAGAAACAAGAAAAAGGCGATGTCATTTATTTCTTAAAACGCCCACCTTCAGCAAATCAAAAAATAGGCACGTTCATAATAGTCACTGATCTCAAATATCAGTTGGATCAAGGTGGTGTCGATTCCGATGAACTCGAAGCGGTCCCCAATGCCACACTTTTGTCTGAAAAATGGAAGGAGTTCGAAATCGACGTCATCCGTTCCCCGAGAGAATTGGACGGTAAACAAATGGTCACTTTCAACGCACGCGTTCCCTTGAAACCGAAGGCAATTATGATCTCTGTAATTGGCGAGAAGACCGGAGAAGAAGAGCTGAGAAATGTCCTTCGCTTTGTTTTGGAGGGGTTAAAGGGCCAGACAAACTGGTCGACAACGAGAGAGAAACTCGGTCAGCTCAAGTCATTAATACTGAAAAGAGTCACTGTTGTAAGTATTGTACTTTTTTTAGTTTTTCTCTACTGGGTCAGACGAACCTCTACGGATGGTGAACTCCAAAGTAAAGCAGAACAGAAGGATAACACTCAAGAGTAAAGGTTTATTTCTCTACTCTTTCGCGGTTGCATACCGATGAGTCGGCACCGGTCTTCCTGGCCGCAGGCTTTGAGCCGTTCTGAACTCCGCTCTTACGCCCATTTTCCCGCACTCCGCGGCAACCACTTTCCGGACCTCTGTTTCCAACACAGAAGGGTCGATAGCGACTCGGGCATTCACGATCAGATCGGCGTCGCGTGGAGAAATGTTTGAGGGCAGAGATAGTCTTGGGGCTGTGTCGTTACTGACCACGTTGCCGACCGCGAAGGCTCCCGCATCATCCATGCCGATCAATTTCAAATGGGCTACCTCACCGCCCAGGTTTCGGCAAACCGTGGCCAGTTCGCCGAGTATCAAGGTGAGAAGTTTATCCAGATCGAATGACGTTTTAGAAGTGAGACGAGCCGTGGCGTTGAGCCAACCGAGCTCGGCTTCGCCTTCCGCATAGGTATCGTAATCGATATCGAGGATCTTGCGCCCAAACCTGCCGCTCTGACCCAACAATTCGATCAGTGCATCGAAACCGATTCCTGTGGTTGCTGAAACCCGCAACACCGGCGTGTCCGGGAATTGAGCGTTCACCAGTTGGACGAGTGTTTCCTGTTCGGCAGGCGTGAGCTCATCCGCGCGATTGATCAGGATCGCATCCGCTTCCTCGAGTTGCTTTTTGAAAATATAAGCTGCCTTGGGGCTGAATCCACCCGCAGCTTGATTCCGCAGGATGCGGATACCGTGACTCGGTTTGAAGAGAACGGCATAGGGCGCGACTTCGAACCGCCCACCGTACAAGTCTTTGAGGGGCTGGATGACAGTTGCAACCAGATCGGTGCAGCTTCCCACTGGCTCGGCGAGAATCACGTCTGGTTTCGCGCTATCTTCGAGCGAGCCGACACGCGAGACGAGGTCGTCGAAACGGCAGCAAAAACAGGCTCCGGGCACTTCTTCAACCGAGAGCCCCTGGCTTCGGAAAGTATTGGTGTCCACAAGGTCGTGCGCCTGGTCGTTCGTGACAATGCCGACGCGTTTCCCTCGTGCAACGTAACTATTGGCAAGGCGGGTCAGAGTGGTCGTTTTCCCCGCGCCGAGAAATCCACCGACCATTACAAATCGAACACTCATCTGTAAAATCCATTAGGTATCGTGTTGCTAATGTGAATCTGTTCAATGAAATTGTAGCAATTCGAGCCGCATCGAATGCGTCCACAGATTCCAGTTGGTTGCGATGAAACAAATCCGCCTGATAACTCTGGCTCCCGGTCACTTTCATGCAGCCCTCGTGCAGAAGCGGATGTTGCCCGAAGTCAATCGTCGAAGTTATGTCTACGCCCCGCTCGATGCCGATGCCATCGCCCATTTGAAGTGGATCGCTGGATTCAACGCCCGTCTCGATGAGCCAACGAACTGGGAGATCGATTTTCGCTCCGGGCCAAATTGGCACGAGCGATTCGCCCGGGAACAACCCGGCAACACGGTTGTACTCTCGGGAAGGAATAGGCCCAAAATCGATCTGATGCGAATGGCAATTGAAAATGGTCAAAATGTCCTGGCAGACAAGCCCTGGGTCATTGAAGCGGCGGACTTCCCAAAACTGGAAGAG
>Ga0206910_1216_pt1 | contig 9666 bp, 12 predicted proteins | sample Alteio_BWOrgHeat_77_FD_152949 | JGI IMG/M metagenome (GOLD analysis project Ga0206910, IMG submission 152949) | Enriched cells from forest soil in Barre Woods Harvard Forest LTER site, Petersham, Massachusetts, United States -... | ecosystem: Environmental > Terrestrial > Soil > Temperate forest > O... | reverse complement strand
TATTGCTCTATCATTCTGTGATTGGCAAACTAGAGTGCCGGCGGGGTTTTGGGCGCTTAATTCAGCAAATTTATTCAGTTGGTGTACTTTCTCTTGTCATTATTATGCTCTCTGCCTTGTTTATTGGCATGGTCTTGGCGCTTCAGGGTTATACAATACTGGTAAAATTTGGGGCAGAGCCGGCATTGGGCCAGTTGATAGCCTTGAGCTTGGTGAGAGAACTGGGACCGGTAGTCAGTGCTTTATTATTTGCGGGTCGTGCCGGCTCGGCCTTAACCGCTGAGATTGGATTAATGAAAGCCACAGAACAATTATCTTCCATGGAAATGATGGGCATCGATCCCTTGCGCCGCATTATTGGACCACGCTTTTGGGCAGGTCAAATCTCGATGCCAGTCTTAGCGTTGATTTTTAATTGCATTGCTGTCTTGGGCGGTTATATGGTGGGTGTAGAATGGCTGGGTGTGGATAGTGGTGCTTTTTGGGCCAATATGCAATCGGCTGTTGAATTCCAGGCTGATGTGGTCAACGGGATTATTAAAAGCATTGTTTTTGGAACAGTCGTGACGTGGATAGCTGTTTTTCAAGGGATAGGTTGTCCGCCAACTTCAGAAGGCATTGGGCGTTCGACGACCCGAACAGTGGTCTATTCTTCCTTGGCTATACTGGGGTTAGACTTCTTCTTAACAGCGGTCATGTTTGGAGAAACTTAATGATGAAAATGAGAACGCTGGAGATCACCGTAGGTGCCTTTATGATTGCAGGAATTCTCTCCCTATTAATGCTAGCCCTACAAGTTAGTGGATTAAACAATTTTTTTAGAGAAGAGCCGGGTTATCACATTCAGGCTGAATTTACCAACATTGGTAGCCTTAAAGTGCGCGCTAAAGTTTCTTTAGGTGGGGTGATGGTGGGTCGTGTGGTGAAAATTGGCTTAGAACCCAAAACTTTTAATGCCAAAGTTTGGATGACAATCGATCCTAAGCGGGTGGAGCAGTTACCCGTCGATAGTCGTGCAAGTATATTAACCGCGGGCTTATTGGGTGATAATTATATTAGTCTCACCCCGGGATTTAGTGAAAATGATTTTTTAAAAGAAGGCGATTTGATCCCTATCGACAGTACGGATTCCGCTGTGATAATGGAACAACTCGTTTCTAAGTTTTTGGCACGGCAAGCCAGTTCAAATAATAAACCTGCGCATTAATTTTTGGAGGATTTATGAATAACCCGCATCCTAAATTTAAAAAGATCTCTCTCTTCCTCGGTGTAATTTTGCTTTTGGTAGGAATGGAGCGCGCTTTTGCAGCACAAGATCCTATTGAAATGTTGAGTAGCGTGACAGGAAGTGTCATGGAAGAGTTAAAAAAATATCGCCCTTCTGTACAACAACAGCCGAATAAACTGTATAGCATGGTAGATCGGTTAATTGTACCTTATGTAGATTTTGTAGAAATGGCGCGTTGGGTAGTGGGTCGTAATGCTTGGAATAAAGCAGATGAGACGACTCAAAAAGAATTTGTAAAAGAATTTAGAAGATTGGTGGTCAGAAGTTATGCACGAACTTTATTAGAGTATAAAGATCAGGTGGTTAAATTTTTACCATTGCGCAGTCCCATTGAGAGTCAGCAGCGTATACAGATTTCAAGTTACATTATTGATAACGTCGGTACGCGCGTGCATATTGAGTATCGTTTATTATTAGAAGAGGATAAATGGCGGGTGTACGATATTATTGTTGAAGGTGTGAGTTTGGTGCAAGGCTATCGAGCACAGTTTGCGGAAGATATTCGTGACGGTGGGGTTGCGGAAATTGTCGCCAAGATGCGTCAACATAATATATAAGAGCTAATCAAAAAATATTATGCAAAAAGTCTGCATTGAATGTAAAAATAGTGTATTGCAACTCAAAGGTGAGATTGATTTCTATAATGTTGTATCTTTATGGCAACAAGGTTTGATATTTATCAATGATTTGGAAAGTGTTAAAGTAGATTTGAAGCAAGTATTAGAGAGTGATAGTAGTGGACTTGCATTATTGACTGCTTGGGTTCGCGCAGCACGGGAGAAAAACAAAAAAATTGTATTGATTAATATACCCAATTTTATGCGAGATATTTTAAGAGTCTATGGTTTAGAGGATGTGTTGCCAGTATTATGGGAAAATTAATTATTACAGGTGGTGAGCCCTTAAAAGGGGAAATTCGTATTTCGGGTGCTAAGAATTCGGTCTTACCGATCTTAGCTGCGTCATTATTGGCTGATCAGCCTGTGGTGATTAGTAATGTTCCTCATTTAAACGATGTGACGACGATGATGGAATTGTTAGGTCAATTTGGTGCTAGATTAACGGTAGATGAGCGATTAACTATCGAGATTGATGCGGGCTCGGTGAATAATTATCACGCGCCTTATGAATTGGTCCGTACGATGCGTGCCTCTATTTTAGTACTTGGACCCTTATTAGCCCGTTTTGGGCAGGCGATGGTATCACTGCCCGGGGGATGTGCCATTGGGCCAAGGCCTGTTGATTTGCATGTGCGTGGTTTACAGATGATGGGAGCAGAGATCACGGTTGAAAATGGTTATATTAAAGCCCGTGCTTTGAAAAGGCTTCAGGGAGCCCATATTTTATTTGATACAGTAACAGTAACTGGCACCGAAAACTTGATGATGGCAGCAGCCTTAGCAGAAGGAGTTACCGTTTTAAAAAATGCGGCGCGTGAACCAGAAGTGCAAGATTTAGCAAATTTTTTAAATACCCTGGGTGCTAAGATTGAAGGGGCAGGTACGGATACTATTACGATTGAAGGGGTATCTTCTTTGGGGGGTGGTGAGCATCGCATTGTGCCCGATCGTATCGAAACAGGCACCTATCTAGTGGCTGCCGCTATTACACGAGGTGCTGTAAAAATTAAAAATACCCGGCCTGAGTTATTAGAAGCCGTATTACAAAAGCTAGAAGAAGCAGGGGCTGATATTGTCAGGGGTCAAGATTGGATTTCTCTTAATATGCATGGTCAGCCGCCCATCGCGGTGGACATTAAGACGGCACCTTTCCCAGGCTTTCCAACTGATATGCAGGCCCAATTTACTGCGCTAAACGCGGTTGCTCAAGGTACCGGTATTATTACAGAAACGGTGTTTGAAAATCGTTTTATGCATGTACAAGAATTGCGCCGTATGGGTGCTGATATTGGGGTATCGGGTAATGCAGCTATTTGCCGCGGGGTGCCTCAGTTAACAGCGGCACCTGTGATGGCGACTGATTTGCGGGCTTCTGCCAGTTTGGTATTGGCAGCATTGATTGCCAAAGGTGAAACGATTGTTGATCGAATTTATCATATTGATCGGGGCTATGAATGTATAGAAGAAAAATTAATGCAACTCGGTGCTCGGATTGCGCGTATTTCTACCTAATTTGAGAATGATATGGCAGAATCAGAAAGTCTTGTAGAACCTATGCGTCATCGGGGCATTTATTTGTTACCCAATCTATTTACCACGGGAGCTTTGTTTGCCGGGTTTTATGCCATTGTGGCAGGAATGAAAGGACAATTTGAGCCTGCGGCAATTGGGTTATTTGTCGCGATGGTGATGGATGGCCTTGATGGTCGGGTTGCCCGACTGACCGGCACGCAAAGTGCCTTTGGTGCTCAATACGATAGCCTTTCTGATATGGTGTCATTTGGTTTAACGCCTGCCTTGCTAAGCTTTAATTGGGCTTTGTCTAATTTTGGTAAATTAGGTTGGCTGGCGGCTTTTATTTATACCGCCGCCACTGCTCTTCGTCTTGCACGTTTTAACACACACTTGGGTGCGGTGGATAAACGATATTTTATAGGCTTGCCTTGTCCTGCTGCTGCGGCCGTTGTGGCGGGTATGGTATGGATTGGAACAGAATTAAACATTTCAGGCAAACGGATCAGCATTATTGTGGCACTGATTTTAGTAGCATTGGCAGTTTTAATGGTGAGCAATTTGCGATATTACAGTTTTAAAGAGGTTGATTTTAAAAATCATGTTCCCTTCTTTGCTGTACTCGTCGTCGTGTTAATTTTTAGTGTAATTGCTTGGAATCCGCCCGCTGTTTTATTTGTCATGTTCTTTTTATATGCACTTTCTGGGCTTGGCCTTTGGTTTAGAAATCGCTATCTATTATATCAAAAAGGAAAAATTTGAGAGGTGGGACACTCGTCTGTTAATTTGGCAACCCGGTATCAATTGTTAAATGCAATGGGTGTGAGCCAATGGTTATCAAAAGCGCCTCATTCTTCGTCTTTTTTATTATCTGAAACGCCACTTTTTTGTGCACCTTGTTTGGTGATATTGCCAGAAAAAATACCCCAAGCAGAGGTGGAACAAAATAAAATTTTTATCGGCATGTTAAAAGTTTTAATGCTATCGCCAGAAGAATTGGCTATCGTATGGGTAAGAAATGGACTGTTGATGAATCAGTATCCCTATGTAGGTCTAGAAATTGCGAAGTGGGCACCTTGTCATATACTAATAATGGGAGAAAAACTCTCTCAAAATATTCTGGGCACGGAGCAGACTTTTGATCAATTAAGAATTGATTTTCAAAGGATTGTAGGGGTAGAGGGATTGGTACAAGTGACTTATCATCCCGCTGAGTTACAGAAGGCCCCCGAACATAAAGGTAAAGCTTATCGTGATTTGTTACGTTTGAAAGAGAAATTATTAACGGTGAGGGAACCATGATCGTTATCCGTACGATGCAACAAAAAGATATTGAAAAAGTCATGGCGATTGAGCAAGTTGTTTGTGAATTTCCGTGGACCAGCAGTATTTATAGCGATTGTATTAAAGTGGGCTATAGTTGTTGGGTATTAGAAGAGAAGCAGGAGATCCTCGGTTACGGTCTCCTTTCAGTAGGTGCTATTGCAGATGGTTTGATGGCAGCGGCAGCCAATGAAGCACATATTTTAAACCTTTGTGTTCACCCTGATAGGCAACATCAAGGATTGGGGCGTAAAATGATGCAGCACCTCATTCAGCAAGCAAAAAACTTGTATGCCAACTCTGTTTACTTAGAGGTGCGGCTTTCGAATAAAAATGCATTTGCCTTATATACACAACTTGGCTTTGAAGTGGTTGGACGACGTAAAGATTATTATCCGGCCGCAGGAGGTCGTGAGGATGCTTTGGTACTGGAACTACATTTCTAAGGTTCTCGTGGACTATTTAATGTTTTGTCCGGCTGCTTGTAAATCAGCATGATAAGATGAACGTACCAGTGGTCCGCTGGCCACATTGCTAAATCCGATGTCTTCTGCAAATTTCCCAAAGGCCTCAAACGTTTCAGGTGTTACAAAGCGTTGTACCGGCGAATGATATTGGCTGGGCTGCAGATACTGTCCAAGCGTTAATCTATCACAGTCATATTTTCGCATATCTAATAAGACTTCTTTGACTTCCTCATCCGTTTCACCAAGCCCTAGCATTAGGCCAGATTTGGTAGGAATATGAGGAAATCTTGCTTTAAATTCTTTGATTAAACGCAGTGACCACCTATAATCTGAGCCTGGGCGAACGGCTTTATATAAACGAGGCACTGTCTCGACATTGTGATTAAAGATATCGGGCGGCGCGATACTTAAATGATCAAGCGCAATTTCCATACGCCCTCGAAAATCAGGGACTAAGGTTTCAATCGTAATATGAGGGTTGAGTTGGCGTGTGGCGGCAATACAGTGTGCGAAATGTTCTGCCCCGCCATCGCGCAAGTCGTCTCGATCAACAGAGGTAATCACGACATAACGTAATGCCATGGCTTGGATGGCTCGCGCAAGGCTTTGGGGCTCATGCTGATTTAAGGGATCGGGTTTTCCGTGAGCGACATCACAAAAAGTACAACGTCGGGTGCATTTATCCCCCATGATCATAAAAGTAGCGGTGCCATGACTAAAACATTCATTTAAGTTGGGACAAGATGCCTCTTCACAGACGGTGTGTAAATGATGTTCTCGAAGCAGTTTTTTTAATTCTGCCACCGCCGGGTTATTAGAAGCCCGGATTCGGATCCAATGCGGTTTTGTTAAAACATTTTCGCTTGGCTCAATTTTAATAGGGATCCGTGCTAATTTAGCTTGCCCTTTCTGCTTTTCAGTAGAATTAAAAGTGCCCATCGTCAATGAATGTCCTTAATCTTTCTCAATAAGAACAGTGTAACCCAAAAAATGGCTTAAGTGCGCGAGGAGGCGGGGGGCTACCTCTGCTATTTGGATTGTTTTTTCAAAATCCTGCATCTGTACTATTTTTAGTCCGGGATACCCACAGGGGTTGATACGGCTAAAGGGCTCTAGATCCATGGCCACGTTTAAGCTGAGGCCGTGGTAACTATAACCTTTGCGGATCCTAAGGCCTAAAGAGGCGATTTTAGCCTCATTGACATAAACGCCGGGCGCATGGGGACGGGTAGTGGCCTTGATAGCATATTCATCCAATAAAGCGATAATCGATTGTTCAAGGAGGTGGACCAGGGCTTTAAGGTGGAGGGCCTTTCTTTTCAGATCTAAGAGGGTATAAATGATCAACTGTCCTGGACCATGATAGGTCACCTGCCCGCCCCGATCGCTTTGGATAAGCGGGATCGTGCCCGGTGTTAAAACATGTTGAGCCTGGCCTGCTTGGCCTTGGGTAAAAACCGGCTCATGTTCTACTAGCCAGAATTCATCGGTAGTTTGCACGCTCCGGTTTTCAGTAAAGTCACGCATTCTTTCCCAGACCATTTGGTAGGCGCTGCGGGGAAGGTAGCGAATAATCACTTTATTCACGCGCGTATCTTTATAAGACCATTAGTATTTGAGGTTGATGACTGAGTGCCTGATAAAGACCATCCAGTTGCGCCTGGCTAGTCGCGTTGATAGTAGCAGTGATGGAGACATATTTGCCCTCTTTGCTCAGTTTGGCGGTAATCGCGCCTTCTCCTAAATCAGGCACATGTTGGTTCAAAATACCTATGACAATTCCTTCAAAAGTATCACCCGCAAGTCCCATGATTTTAATTGGGAATTGGCAAGGGAAATCCGCTGGATTCATCGATTGCCTAATGAAGAAACGTTAGGTGAAATAATGGGACCTCTCTTTAGAAATTGATTTTTTCTAATAGGGTATGCACAGTTAAGCCAACGCGATCGTATACGCGGGTGATAAGACCCCCTTTTTTCACCTCGCTAAGTGCCACAATGGGGCGTTCCACCAGCATTTTATCATCCAATTGCACGGACAAGGTTCCAAGCACTGCGCCTTCATTAACGGGGGCTTTAACAACTTTGTCGACATTAATAGCGGCTTTTAAGCGCTCATATTGGCCGTGTCCAAGCGTAATAAATAAATCATGGTTAAGGCCTAATTCAATTTCTTTCTCTGCTAAAAAAAGCCGAACAAGAGTTTGGCGTCCCTGCGGAAGTCATTGTGGCCATTATCGGCATTGAAACGTCTTACGGCAAAAAGACCGGAGATTTTTTGATTATCCAAAGTCTAGCGACTTTAGCCTTTGACTACCCCCGCCGTAGCGCTTTTTTTCGAGAGGAGCTCGCCCATTTTCTGCTCTTAGCCAAAGAGGGCGCCTTGGATGCGAATACGACCAAAGGATCCTTTGCAGGTGCCATCGGAATCCCACAATTTATGCCAAGCAGCTATCGACGCTTTGCAGTCGACTTCAAAAAGAAAGGCAAACGTGATTTGTTGCACGATGTAGGGGACGTAATTGGCAGCATTGCCAATTATTTAAATCTCCATGGCTGGCAAAGAAATGGACCCATTGCCAATAAGGCCACTGTTTCGGGTAAGGCTTACCAAACTATTGCCAAAAATAAAGTCACAAAGCCTCATTTGACGATGCAACAACTGGCCCGCTATTCTATTAAACTACAAAAACCTCAAGCGTTGAGAGATAAAACACAAAAGGCAAATTTGATGGTATTAGAGCGTTCAAAAGATTTTAAAGAATATTGGATAGGTTTTCAGAATTTTTATGTCATTACCCGTTACAACCATAGCATTCATTATGCCATGGCGGTTTATCATTTAAGCCAACATATTCATACTTTACAGCAAGGGAAAAAATGACAAAAAATCTATACGGCAGGTGCCTTATATTTTTTGCTGCCCTTATTGCAATCCTATGTTTATCCGGTTGTAGTACACCAAAGCCTAAGAAAAAAGATGGTCCCCCTAAACATATTCCCGCTCATCTGCTTAAAATACCCGATGCCATCCCAAGAGTTGAACCCTTAAGCCGTTATGGCAATCGCTTTGGCAAAACCAATATTTATACTGCTTTAAAAAAACGCTATCGCGTTATGTCAACCAGTCGAGGTTATCGAGCCCGGGGCACCGCTTCTTGGTATGGCACTCAATTTCATGGTCGTAAAACTTCAAACGGCGAACGTTATGATATGTTTGCAATGACAGCCGCACACCCTACCCTGCCCTTACCGACCTATGCCAAAGTGACTAACCTTCATAATGGCAAAAGCGTGATTGTGAAAATTAATGATCGAGGCCCTTTCCACGCTAACCGTCTCATTGATCTTTCCTACGTAGCGGCAGCCAAATTGGGTATTTTAGGACGGGGTACAGGGCAGGTAGAAGTGGTGTCTATTGATCCGCGCGATCACGGCCATACTAGACACCGTCATCCCTCTTTAAACAAAGAGCAAACCACCCTCACCCACCGGATCATCACTAAACAAGAAAAAACTCAGCGCTTACCCTCGAAAAAGACGGGAACCTTGGGCCAGAAAAAAACAAAAGGGATTGTTACCTTGCCCAAAAGAATCTCCTTACCAAGCGAAAAACGACCCCCGGTAGAACCCCATGCTAAGCGCATTTCTAAACATTAATATCTAGAAAATGAACTTATTTCACTCCCTGTGGGGGTGATGATATACTAAAAGCCAAATAGCCTCCATGAATTGCCGGAGTTAAAACCTGATGCAAAAAAAATTACTAAAGCCTTCCCTATTTTTGTTTTTAATATTGATCCATTCTCAACTGTGGGCCCATTTACCCCCTCTTCCCTCTGCGATAATTATCCCTGCACCACCGGCCTTGGCTGCCAAATCTTATATTTTAGTCGATCAACTTAGCGATTATGTCATTGCCGCCGAAGGGGTGGATAGTCGGGTTGAGCCCGCCAGTTTAACCAAAATGATGACCGTCTATGTGGTGGATAATGCTTTAAAAAGCAACAAACTCCATCTAAAAGATAACGTACACATCAGCGCCAAAGCGTGGAAAATGCCAGGCTCCAGAATGTTTTTGGATGTGGACTCTTCGGTGGCAGTAGAAGATCTCTTGAAAGGGATTATTATACAATCTGGCAATGATGCCTCGGTGGCAATTGCTGAACATATTGCAGGCACCGAAAGTGCCTTCGCAGAACTGATGAATTTTTATGCCAAGCATCTGGGTATGAACCATACGCATTTTGCCAATGCCACAGGCCTTCCTGATCCCAATCATTATACGACCGCACGTGATATGGCTATTCTTGCCAAAGCCTTAATCCAAGATTTTCCCGCTACCTATACTATGTATTCCCAAAAAGAATTTACCTATAAAAATATCAAACAAATTAACCGCAACCGTCTTTTATGGCGCAATGGACTGGTGGACGGCATCAAAACGGGCCATACC
>Ga0206910_1212_pt1 | contig 9870 bp, 6 predicted proteins | sample Alteio_BWOrgHeat_77_FD_152949 | JGI IMG/M metagenome (GOLD analysis project Ga0206910, IMG submission 152949) | Enriched cells from forest soil in Barre Woods Harvard Forest LTER site, Petersham, Massachusetts, United States -... | ecosystem: Environmental > Terrestrial > Soil > Temperate forest > O... | reverse complement strand
CCTGGAGAAAAGACGTGTTTGAACATTATACGCAGGCAGCTAGAACGACAATCCACTGGGCGGTGTATATGGCAAGCCAAGTCGGAAGCCAGGAAATTGAAACTGAACATCTCTTACTGGGATTGTTGAGGAGAGACCATACTCTAGCAAGACGCTTCCTCGGCTCTCCGTGGGCTGCGGAGAAAGTCTGGAAGAAAATCGAGCAAATTAAACCCAAGCGCGAGAGAGTGCCCGGCCCGAAGGAAATCCCACTCAGCAACGAATCGAAACGCGTGCTAGCTTGTGCGTCAGAAGAAGCGGACCTCTTCTCGAATCGGCGAATCTGCTCTGAGCATTTGTTCCTTGGTCTCCTTCGCGAAGAGGAATCCCTTGCTGCAAAGATACTCTCTGAACTGGGTGTCCAGTTCACGTCAACTCGCGACGAGCTTTCCAGAAACCCTCATGATGATTCCAAAACTGAGGAGTTCGTGAGAGAACGCGGCCCGCTGCCACAGGAGGTTGTTGAGTTGCAGAGCCGGGTTAAAGCAATCAGGGCTCGCTTGGAGGATGCCATTTCCGGCCACGATTTCGAGAAGGCTCGTGCGTGCTCGAACGAAGAGATGGTGGAACGCGACAAATTGATTGGGCTCTACCATCAATACGGGCTCATCGACTGGATTTACAACTAGATTTGAATCGAAGCTCTCAGCGTCAGATTCAATTAAGATTCGCTATGCCTTCTCCATGGGAGCACGTTTGCTGAGGAAAATGTTCAAGAGAAATACTACGAAGCTGATGACGATGCTGACGTTGAATAGCATCACGCTCCACAATGGCACTGGAAGGTTTGTGGCGTGCTCTTCTCCCAATACACGCCACCAGAATCGCACTATAACAATGTGGCCAAACACTCCAACTAGCAAGAATGCGATTTGGACAAAAGTGAGCCAGACTCTGGCATTTCGCCTAAAGCTCTTCTCGATGACGAAGTAAACCAGCCCAAGGCAAGCCGATATTATTGCTAACGGAAAAGGGATGAGCCGGGGAAAAAGAGCCATCAACAGAGGGTTTGAGTAGGTAGCGCCCGGCAAGTCATTGTGGAAGAGCGCCGCGCCAACCACGAAGCAAACCAGCGCGAGCACAAAGAAGAGCTTGGCGGAGATGTATTTGGCGCTCATTGCGACAGCAAGCTCACGGAATATAACTTCATCTGTCGCGCCTGCAAATACGTTTCGATGTTCAGCTCCTGGTTAACGCCGTTATCGGAAAGTGGCTTGGGGGCGATATTCGACCAATTTCCATTGTCCGGTAACCCGACTTCCATGATAGGTCTTTGTCAAGAGGGCCAAAGCTCTCCCGACGCGCTGCGGAGGAGCGCGGGTGTAAATCCTTTCTGATTCTTCGCCGCGTGTGTGTTGGCCTCTCGGCCGCGGTTCCTATTGGAGATAGAACCAGACTTCCATTGGCTGTCTCGGACCAGCGAGTGGTCTTCACAGAAGATGGAGTTAGTGTTTTCCTGCCAGTCTGGAAACTTATCAACGGGAGCCTCCAGAGTTTGCGCTCCTTCGCCCAGTCGCGTTAACGGCCAGACCTGGCAGGCCACGCGTTGAAGAAATCCTCCTTGTCTACCGCCACGTCCTACGCAGCGATATTGCTACTCGTCTCTGCGATTTGAAAATTCCGCTGTCCACGATCGACGGCCATGAGGTAGGCCACCAGCTTTCTGGCCACGGCCAGCGTTGCGCGGTTGGCATTACCCTTCTGTTTTTCCTTGTCGTAGAGCATGGCTAGCTCCGCGCTATTGCGCGGGGCCATCTTGGCCGCCTCGATCAACGTGGTTTGTAAGTGCTTGTTGCGCTGCTTGGACAGTGGAGTGCGCTGCACGGTGTTGCCGGAACTCTTCTCCGCACCACACAACCCGCAGTAGCTGATGGCTTTCTTGATCGACGAGAACCGCTGCACATCTCCCACTTCCAGCGCCCAGGTCAACGCCGTGATCGGCCCTACGGCAGGGATGGTCATCAACCGCTCGACACGTTCCACCAACAGCGAGTCGCGCTCCAGGGAGCGCACCAGAGCACTTTCGGTCTTCCCCAGCCGCACCACCGTCTCGCGGCAAAGTCGCAGCAGTGAGCACAGCCCTTCGTCGATATCCGGGTTGCTGGCCAGCAGTTCGCGGAAATAGCCGGCCTTGTGCAAGCGCTGCTTGTTGTAACTCACTCCCGCTTCCATCAGCAGCGCGCTGATCTTGATTTTCATCTGCACCATCTGGCGCACCAGCAGGTTGCGGTAGCGCAGCGTGCGCCGCCGTTCGCGAATCGCGGCCGAGGCCATGTAGCTCTCGGGAAGGAAATCGCAGCGTAAGCAGTCGCAAATCTTGCTGGCGTCGATGCGATCGTTCTTTTTCTTGGCGGCAATAGCCCGCAGCATCAGCGGGTGCGCCACCTTCAGCACGGCCGCATGTGGTTGGAGGTGATCGTAGATCCAGCCGGTGAACATCGTGGCTTCCATCGCCGCACTCCACGGCTGTGGCAGCGCTTTCATCCAGCGATCCAGGTCCAAACGTGTGGCGGAAAGCGATCCTTCGGCGTGAATCCGGCCGCCGCCGTCCTTCACGCAGTAGCTGATCTTCCGCTTGTGAACATCCAGGCCGATGTAATACATAGGTTGCATGGGGGAGCCTCCTCGGTGTCTCTGAATCAGCGTCCGCTGAGTTCAGCTTTTTTTTACACCAAGCGCTCCTCCTCCGACCTATACATTCAAACTTATCGGGAGCTGGTAGTGTCTTGAGAGGAATACCTTGGCTATACTCTCCCTGGGAAAAAGGCTCCAAGAGCATGCCACTGAGCAAACGCAACAGAATCATCGCGCTCGTCGGACTCGGCGCGTGTTTGATTTCGTTGGAAATTGTAGGTACGCGCACTGGACCGAGCTTGCGATGACTTCGCTCGCGGCATCGGAGTCGCCGCCCACAATATGGGCAACGTTGTGGAGGTGGTTTCTGCTTTGTCAAAGATGAGCCAGTCGATTCCACATCCGCCAAGCTCCCACCAGAAGTAACACTGGCCATTTTCGGGCTAGGGCCTGGTTAACGCCGTTACCGGAAACTTGCAGTCCTGGTACGCCACATGTCCGGTTATCCGACTAACCAGGAGTTGGGTGTATTACTCGGTGTCGTTGTGATAGTCGAGCTGCAATGATCGCGCCAAACCAGGCAAGCAATGGCTGGGAATAAAGCGCCGATCAACTGTCCAGTTCGGTCGACGAGCGTCGGCCGTCTGGCTCCATTCATCTGACGAAATCTTGCGACCGGTTATTCGTACCGGAGGGCGTCGAGGGGATCGACGCGGGAGGCGCGGGTCGCAGGAACGTAGGTCGCCACCAGCGCGACGCCAGCGAGAACAACGGCTGCGCAAAGCAGGACGACTGGGTCCCACGTCTTCACGCCGTACAGCAGGCTGGCCATCAATCGCGTAAGCGCCAAAGCGCCGGCGGCTCCGATAAGGATGCCGATCAGAGTGAGGAGCATGCCTTGTGCCACAACCATCTTGCGGACGTTTTCGACGGTGGCGCCTAAGGCCATGCGAATGCCAATCTCCTGGGTTCGCTGCTGCACGGAATAAGCCATCAAGCCGTAGATGCCGATGGCGGCGAGAAGCAGGGCGACGCTCGCAAAAATCGTCAGCAGCGTCATGTTGAAGTTAGTGCGTGCGGTGGATTCAGCCAAGACTTGATCCATGGGGCGAATGTGAGCCACGGGCAAGCCACCGCTAGCGCCAAGCAACTCCTTTTGGATCGCTTCGCTAAGCGAGAAGGGCTGCACGGCGGTGCGGACCATCCAAGTCAGTGGAACGATGCGATTCTGCAGCGCGGTGACGCCGTCATTCTGCTGCGCGAGTGGGATGTACATGACCGGTTGGGGCTCCTGGTCGATCCCGGTCTCGCGGACGTTGCCAACCACGCCAACGATTTGGCGGGAAGGCTCTTCAAATTCCGGGCCGACGCCGTGACCTATGGTGATGACTTGCCCGAGCGGGTCGGCCTTGGGCCAGTATTTCTTGGCCATCGCTTCATTGATGACAACGACGTGGGCCGTGTTCATGTGGTCGCCATCGGCGAACGCCCGACCGTGGATCAGCGGAATCTGAAGAACCGAGAAGTATTCGGGGGAGATGGGGCGAAACTGGACGTCGCCGTTGTATGGGCCATCGGTTGGAGGCTGCCCGGCGATGTTGAACGGCAAGTCGAAGCCGCCCTCGAGAGGCAGACAGCAGCTAACGGCGACGGCTTGCGCTCCGGGCAAGGCGGCGATACGGCGTTCGGCCTCGCGCACTACCTGATCGGTGCCGGAGGATTTATTGAAGCGCTCTCCGGTCAGAGACATTTGCATGGTCAGCACATTGTGGGCGTTAAAGCCTGGGTTCACGGTGCGGAGCAGGCTGAAGGTGCGGATCAAGAGCGCGGCGCCGACGAGGAGAATGAGCGCCAGGGCGATCTCGGTGACCACGAGAATGGAGCGGGCCTTGTTTTGACGGAGTCCCGTGCCGGCACGCGAGCCGCTCTCTTTGAGAGTGACGTTGAGATCGGTGCGCGTGGCGCTGAATGCGGGAATGAGGCCGAAGAAAACGCCGGTCATGATGGAGACGCCGAGGGTGAAGAGCAAGACGCGCCAGTCCAAGGAAATGGCGGTGGCGTGGTCGCCAATGCGCGGGATATCTCCTGGATTGATGGCCAGAATGCCGCGGACTCCCAAATAACCGAGAACGAGGCCCAGGATGCCACCCGCGAGAGAGAGCAACAGGCTCTCGGTGAGGAGTTGAGAGATGATGCGCTGGCGGCCGGCCCCGAGCGCGGCGCGAAGGGCGATTTCGCGCTTGCGGATGGTCGCTCTAGCGAGGAGCAGATTGGCGACGTTGGCGCAGGCGATGAGAAGAACCAGAGCTACGGCGCCGAGAAGAATTAGCAGGGCGGTGCGCACATCGCCGACGACCGTGTCGCGCAGTGGCGCAACGGTTGCGCTTTCCTTGGCGTCGAGCTTACCAGGAAACTTTTGGCGAAATTCCTCGGCGGCGAGCTTCATGGAATTCTTGGCTTGCTCGATGGTGACACCGGGCTTCAGGCGAGCAGCGGAAGACAGGTAGTGCGCCTGGTCGGTGCTGTTGGGATCAGCCTGCACCGGAATCCACACGTCCGCAGGAGGATCGGTGGTAAAACCGCGCCCGAGGACGCCGACGACAGTGTAGGCTTCGTTGCCGAGCAGGATGGACTTGCCGACCAGTCCCGGATCGCCGCCGTAGCGGTTGCGCCAGAGACCGTTGCTGATCACGACCACTTTGGGCCCGCCGGCGCGATCTTCTTCGAGAGTATACGTACGGCCGATCTCGACAGGAGCGCCAAACACTCCGAAATAGTCCGCCGAAGCGTGAATGCCTTTGACCTGTTCAGGACGGTCTCCGCCGGTGATGTTTATGCCTGGCCCGCCAAAGTCGTAGACGGCGCAGTATTGGAAGACTTCTTTGTGCTGGCACCACACTACGAACTTCGTGATGGAGGTGCCTTGCTCGTCGCCGTCCGGGGTGTGACGCATCAGCGCGACGATGCGATCCGGCTGGGGGTAGGAGAGCGGCCGCAGCAGCACCGTGTTGATGACTGTAAAGATAGCGGTGTTTGCGCCGATACCGAGAGCCAAAGCTAGAATAGCCGTGGCCATGAAGCCGGGGCTGCGCCGTAGAGTACGGCCGGCATAACGAATGTCCTGCCAGAGATTTTCGAAGAAGTTCGGACTGATCATGGCGCGTGTGGCCTCCTACTCATGGGAACGCGGCGGAAACCACGTGGCCCGAGTAATGTTACGCCGAAACTGGCGGCAAGGTTCAATCTGAGTAGGCCAAGAGCGGGAAACGGAGGCGATCAGCCAGCGCGCTGATGAAAGAGGGGAGTGGCAGGATACGCGGGCTTGTCTGGATACAGGCGCTCGAATTCGGGGTCGCTGTGCCTTAGTCCTGGGATCAGCCGGTGGCGCGGACTGTGGAGCCTGCGACGGACAACTCCTGATTAACGCGGTTACCGTACAAGTGAAGTCTTACTTCACTTCACATCTCCGGTAACCCGACTTATCGGGAGTTGGTTTCCATGGTTTGTAGTGCCGCTGCAAGCTCAGGGCTCGGACGGTGCTCTTGTTTCCACTCGTCTATCAATCGCTCGACTCCACGAATCTGTGCAGGGCTCAGGCGCTCTCTGGCCTCGGCGGCATTTCCTTTCGATCCCATCAAACTAAACCAGAAATACGCCTGTACGTAATCCCTCGGAACGCCGCGTCCTTCCAAATAGAGGAGTCCCAATTGATTCTTTCCTTGGCCTGCCCCACCTAGGTCTGGGACGTGCTCTGCCGCTCTCCGATACCATTCGGCTGCCAGTTTAAAGTTCTGTTCAATGCCTTCGCCATTCTCGTATCTGCGCCCCAGTTCAACTTGGGCATCAGGATCGCCACCCTGAGCTGCCTTCTGATACCACTTCACAGCTTCCTTTTCATCGGTGGTGCCAAACCAATTCTGTTCATAAGCGAGGCCCAGCCAAAACTGAGCTTCCGCGTCTCCTTGCTCCGCAGCCCGCACCATCCACCGTTCCCCCACAGGTGCGTCGGAGCGCACAGTCATCAATCCGTAGGCTCGTTGTGCTGGGGCGTATCCCTGGTCCGCAGATTTCAGTAACCATCGGCGGCCTTGCTCTAAATTCTTCGGTACCGTTCCCTCTACATTCAGCACGCCCATCCAATACTGCGCTTCCGCATCTCCTGACTGTGCCTTCGACAAGAGTTGATTCTGTTCAGCAGGCTTCAACGCTTTGAAATGGGCGTAGGTGATGAATTCGGCTTGCTTCGGGTCTGGGATTTGTTGGGCAAGCACACGCCCTACAGGGACGAGAAGAAGCGAGATAAGCAGGACAGGGAGGGGAAATTTCATGTTACCTCCTCTGGCGCCAAGGATACACCCGCTAAGAGGCCGCGTCCTAGCGCCTGAGAAACGCGGTTATCGGAAACTTGAAGTACTGGGACTGGACTTGTCCGGTAACCCGACTTACCGGGAGTTGGGCTGTTGCGTCACCTATTTGTCTCATTCATCCCTTAGAGCTGCCATAGGGTCTACTCGCGTCGCGCGCCGCGCCGGAAGATAGCAAGCCGCCAGTGCCACCACCCCCAAAGTTCCCGCCGCAGCACCCAATGTCACCGGATCGCCCGGCCCAATTCCATACAGCAAGCCCGCCAGAAATCGCGTCGCAAAGGCCGCCCCGATCATTCCCAGCACGATTCCCGCCGCCGTCATCGTCATCCCCGGGCTCATCACCATCCTCGTCACATCCCCCCGACTCGCGCCCAGCGCCACGCGAATCCCAATCTCGTGCGTCCGCTCCGCCACCGAGTACGCAATCACGCCGTAAACACCAACCGCTGCCAGCGCCAGCGCCGCAAACCCGAAAAATCCCAGCAGCGTCGCGTTGAATCGCGTCCCCGAAGCCGCATTCGCAATCCGCTGCTCCATGGTCGTCACTGCAAAGATGGGTTGTTCCGCATCCACAGCCATCACTTCGTTGCGAACCGCGGCTACTAGGCTTCGTGGATCCAATTCCGTCCGCACCGCCAGCATTGCCGTTGAAGGCGTGTTTTCTCCTGCATAGGGCACATACACCTCTGGCTCGGCTTCGTGATTTAAGCTGGTGTGCCTAACGTCTCCCACGACCCCGACAATCGTTTTCCACGGAGCGCTTACCCCACCGAGTCGAATTCTCTTTCCCACGACTTCGCCATGCGGAAAGTAACGGCGTACAAACGCCTCGTTGGCTATCACGCTCTCTGGATTCCGTGTGAAATCCCTGTTTTCGAAAACCCGCCCCTCCCGCGAAGGCACTTTCAATGTGGCGAAGTAGCGCGCGGTGACGTGTTGCATCGGAACCAGCGGGCGAAGGCCAGACTCCGAACTGGGTTCTCCTTCCACAGCCAGCGCGGCGCCGCGCACATACTTTGTTAACGGCAGCGAACTACTCATTGCCGCAGAGCGTACTGCGGGGAGTTCCAAGATTCTCTCAAGAACGCGATCGAAGAATGCCGTCTTCTGCTCCGGTCGCTCATACTTGCTCTCTGGCAACGTCACGCTAACCGTCAGCAAGTTCGTTGGGTCAAATCCGGGATCGACATTCGAAAGCAGGACCAAACTCCGAAGCAGCAGTCCAGACGCCGCCAAGAGCGTCAATGCCAGCGTCAATTCGCACGTGACCAGCACTCCACGCAGCTTGCTTTGATTGATGCCATCCAAACTCAGGATTCGCGCGCTCTTCAGGCCTACGTTCACGTCCGGACTAGAAGCGCGCAATGCGGGAAACGTGCCGAAGAGCGCCGCAGTCAAAGAGGTAATTCCCAAGGCAAAGAGCAGTACCCACCTGTCCAGCGCGATGTTCCCAACCTGCAGAAAATTGCTCGGCGCATATTCTGCTAGCGCTCGCACTCCACTTACCGCGAGCAGCAGACCAACAACCGCCCCCAGCGCAGCGATCAGTATGGCCTCGGTCAACAGCTGTCTCATCAACCTGGTACGTCCAGCGCCGATGGCTGTCCGCACCGCTAGCTCCTTCTGCCGGTTGGCCGAACGCGCGAGTTGCAAATTGGCGAGATTCACGCACCCGATCAACAGGACCAATCCAACTGCGGCCAACAGGATCAACAAGGTCGGCCGCGTGTCACCCACCAACTTTTCGTGCAACCCGGTCACGCGTACCTCCATGCCGTCTCTCGCGTGTACAAACATCGCCGGTACGTCCTTTTCCGCCTCCTTGCTCAGTCCGGCGAGTTCCGCTTTCGCCTGCGCCACGCTGACTCCCGGCTTCAGTCGTCCAATAACTCGCGTCAGCGAAACGCGGCCTACGTTCCAATCGACTTTCGGCGGCAGCTGAAACGGCAAAAGTATTTCGGGGTTTGGCCGCCGATCGGGAAACCGAAATCTTTCGGGCATCACGCCGACAACCGTATACAATTGCCCATTGAGCGCGATGTCTCTGCCTAAAATGTCTCGCGCTTCGCCGAATTTCCGTTTCCAAAACGCATCGCTCAGAATGGCCACGAGCTTCGCTCCGGGTGCCCCTTCTTCTGTCAGAAACGAGCGCCCAAACGACGGTTGCACGGCGAGAACGCTCGTAAAGTTAGCGGTGACAAGAACGCTCTCGACGCGCTCGGGCTCCCCCGCCCCAGTGATGTTCATCTGGTTTCCACTGTCAAACGCAGCGATCGATTCAAAGTCGCGATTGTTCAATTTCCAATTCGTGTAATCAGGATCGGGTACGACTTCATCGTTGATCCTGGGCCAATATTCGCCAGCCCACACCAGTCGTTCTGGATCGCTATAGGGAAGCTGCCGCAGCAAAACGCCATTCACCACGCTGAAGATCGCCGTGTTCGCACCGATCCCCAACGCCAGCGTCAGCACCGCGGTCGCCGCAAACCCTGGATTCTTCCGCAGCATTCGCGCCCCGAATCGCAAATCTTGAGCAAAATCTTCAAGCCATCGCCAACCCCAGGCCTCCCTCCCACGCTCGCTCAAAGACATCGCATTGCCAACTGCACGATTAGCCACACAACGCGCGTCGTCCTCCGGTAGTCCGCGTGCAATCAGCTCCCGCGCCTTCATCTCTTGATGTAACCGTATCTCTTCGTTGAGCTCTCGGCCGAACTCACTGCGTCGTGTCAACACTCGCACTCGTCTCAACATCTCTCCGACTATTCTCATGGCCACCTTCAATCACTCACCGCTCAACCTGCTACTAGGATTACGGCTGCGAACTTGCCTCAATCTTCTGGCATAGAGTGTCTATGCTTATCACCATAGACAGGCTATGCCAAGAAGA
>Ga0206910_1210_pt1 | contig 9963 bp, 12 predicted proteins | sample Alteio_BWOrgHeat_77_FD_152949 | JGI IMG/M metagenome (GOLD analysis project Ga0206910, IMG submission 152949) | Enriched cells from forest soil in Barre Woods Harvard Forest LTER site, Petersham, Massachusetts, United States -... | ecosystem: Environmental > Terrestrial > Soil > Temperate forest > O... | reverse complement strand
ATTTGGCAAAAGTAGTTTATTTAAGGTCTTTAAAAGTATGCCTTTCAGGATTTTAACTTTTGTATCAATGTTTCGTTTGCAGGAACAAATGGGCTATTTGCTTATCGTTGTAGAAATCAGCTGCCACCGGCTTTAGAGGCTGTGCCTCATGGTCTTTTTGAAAACGTTCTATAGCGTCTGCATGCTCTTTGCTCCAGCTCTTGTAGCCCATTTCATTAACTATCTTACCGAATAAGAACTGATTATATGCATCAAAATTCCCATTTCTTACCATAGCGTCCTCGTAGGCAAACAAAGTAAAGGGGAACGTATCTGCAAAATGTGCGTTCCATTCTATCAGGAAGCGGGTGCGTAGTATTATCAGGTTCTCTATAGTAATGCCACCATCCATTATAGGTGCCAGTTTCATATACGTATTATAAACAGCGCTTTCAAAATCTGCCGTACCGATACTGTAGGCCCTTCGTATTTCCGACAATTCTGCAGGGTTGCTTGAGAACAATTTCCCATATCCATCCATTATCATTTTCCGCACCTCGAAAGACCGCAGGGTTTCCGACTCCATATTCACAAATATCTCTCCGTATAGTATGCCCCATATCACCCGGCTTGTATTCATGTAAGTGTGGGCCGCTTCGTAATAATTGATATGGTACGCAGGCGCTTTTTGTATCCCTTCCAGCCACATATCCAGCGCATCATCCAGGTTGCCTTCATCCTCATAATATTTACCCAGCTCATGGTACAGCAAACCTGAATTGGGGAAACGTTCTATCCCTTCCATGAAAGTATTTCTCGATTTTTTGTTTTCCCCTTTTGCATGTCGGCAATCCGCAAGCAATTGATACACCTGGTCATCGGCATCCATGCTGTTTATCACATTCTCAAGCACTTTTATGGCCTCATCATATCTTTTGCCATAGAAATAGGCTTTGCCCAGATCCCTTTGAATGATCATTTTATCCGGTGCCAAAGCCATAGCCTGCTCGTAGGTATTTATGGCTGGTTGTATTTGTCCGGCCGTAAGGAAGTCACGGCCTTTGTAATATAATTTCTGGGATTCAGCATTGGGCCAGGGGCCTTGGTTTTGGCCTTGTCCCTGTGCAATACAATAAATGATATTCGTGAACAAAAAACCGGTTATCAGCAAAAACCTGTACGTGCAAGTCATCATTTTGCAAATTACCGCAAAAGTATCGATAAATGGCATCAGCCAGCCGTAACAATATGTTCTCCTGAAGTACACCTCCTTATCATCTGTTTTTGTTTAATTTTCCGCAAATATTCGGAATGGACAGCAATATCAGGAAGCTTGGCATACTTACATCCGGCGGCGATAGCCCCGGTATGAATGCGGCTATACGCGCAGCCGTGCGTACCAGCTTATATCACGGCCTGGAGGTATATGGTATCCGTCGGGGTTACCAGGGACTGATAGAAGGCGACATATCAAGGATGCAAAGCACCGATGTGTCCAACATCATTCAGCGCGGCGGCACTATTTTAAAGACTGCCCGCAGCAAAGAATTCAGAACAGACGAAGGGATGCAAAAAGCATACGATCAGTTGCAGCAGCACGGCATCGAAGGTTTGATATTACTCGGTGGCGACGGCACATTTCGGGGCGCGGTTTCTTTCTTCAATAAACATACTATCCCCGCAGTAGGGGTGCCCTGCACCATAGATAAAGATCTGGTGGGAACAGACCAAACCATCGGTTTTGATACCGCTGTGAATACCGCCGTTTGGGCAATAGATAAGATACGGGACACTGCCGAGGCGCACGACCGCCTTTTCCTCGTAGAGGTGATGGGCAGGGATGCAGGCTACATAGCTATTCATAGCGGCATAGCCTGCGGCGCAGAAGATATACTTATACCGGAACGAACAAGGACCATAGAGGAGGTGCTGGACAGGATAGACAGCGATGAACGACGTAAAAAAACGGTCCACATTTTGGTAGTGGCAGAACATGATGAACTGGGCGGGGTAAAAGATCTGTATCCCCTTGTAAAAGAACATTTCCCGCTAATGGATATTCGCACCTGTGTGCTGGGGCATATACAGAGAGGCGGGTCGCCAAGCAGTGCAGACCGCGTACTGGCAAGTAGGCTGGGCCATGCCGCAGTGAATGGGCTGCTAAGGGGCCAGACGCAAGTTATGGCAGGTATCGTGAACGGCGAACTCGTCTATACACCTTTTGTAAATGCCGTAAAGCAACATAGCTGTATAGACGAGGATATGCTCGAAATGATAAAGGTGCTCGCAAGCTAAAAGCCTGACCCTTCATCCCGGTAATAGGGAATGAACGATCAGGCTTTCAATATTTAGATGTTACCCCTTTTTCAGGAGCAAGTGTTTACATCGTTTCGTCAGCGCTAGGCCCGAACATGCCTGGCACAGGCACTTCATTCAGGCGCAAGAATACGCTCAATTGCCCACGGTGGTGATACAGGTGGTTATAGGAGAAATTGCGTATCACAGCGGCTTTCGGCAAAGTGAAGAAGACCTGGTCTCCCCGGCGCATCGTCCACGGTTTCATCATATCTTCCTCGGTGGCGTTCTCCAAGGCTTCTTTTGCTTTCTGCACATTTTCCTCGTGCTTGGCCAGCAATTCTTCGGTGTTTGTTGCTATGCTTGGCTTGTATTCAAAATTGGCCCAATCCAGTTCATCTGTGTGCAGTGTCATACTGGTCCATCCGGGCAGTTCTGCCACGTGTGTTGCCAGGCGGGCAATAGACATCGATCTGTCATGTGGCTTCCAATCTCCTTTGTCCAGCGGTACGCGTTCCAGCATTTTGCGGGTATTTGCTGCTTCATGGTTCAGTTCCATAAGCATTCCTTGTATTATTGCCATATTTTTTAGTTTTCTGCAATTAACGTTATTTTTTTCAAAGCCATTATTGCTTTCCCCCTTATCACGCAACATAACATTTATATAACAATTCTTTTCGCTATTGAACCGCTAATATATTGCGATAAAATACAAATTAACTATTCCTCGTTTTGCCAGTCTTATTTGCGGGAACATGAAGAAAAAGATACTTCTTACTTGCTGATCTGATACTATATGGGCACCTTTTTGCTAATAATTATATAAACAAAGCTTTAGCAATTGATTTCGGAATTAAACTTATTTTTGCTTTCTGTTTGCTTACAAGAGTACGACATATCATATTAGCGATAATAGATTTTTTTCATCGTCCTTTCAGCCGGTGGATCAATCAGCGCACGTTCCGTTACCTTGCCTGTGGCGGCTCCAACCAGCTTTTTTACATCTTCCTTTATTACCTTAGTTATCATTATATTCTCCAGGAAAGGGACATACCTATTCATAATAATATAAGGATCACCTCACCCATCGCAGCCTATATCATGGCCTTTAGTATCAGCTTCCCTACAGGCTTCTTTTTGTCCAGGAATATTGTCTTCCCGGAGTCCAATCTCTTGGGACGGGTGCAGTTCTTCCGCTATGTTATGCTTACCCTTGCATGTATCATCCTTACGTATCTTTTCCTGAAATTTTTTGATGAGGTCTGTGGTTTCTATCCTACACCTGCTGCTGCACTCACCAGCCTTATCATAGCGGTATTCAGCTATATTTCGCAGAGCAAGTACACCTTTAAGATAGATGCTGTAGATAGCGAGGCCGTGCTGCCCGACTAGCTATCACTGATCAATATCATTTCTTCACTGACGCATATCATATTATAAAGAACTGTCTCATTTTACTTTTGTATTGGTCCCAAAAATGACCGGCAAAAGATGAAACGATCGCTCCTGCTCCCCATATTGTTTTTGTGCCTTATGGCCAAAGCCCAGGATATGCACTTGGTCAAGATACTGGATGAAGACCATAGGCTTGAAAGGAACTGCAATAAATGCCAGAACAAGATAACCCTGCCCGTGGGCATCCCTCCGCATACAGGATTTATTTACCTGGCTATAAGCGTCAATAAGACCGGGCAGTTGGGCGATATAGGGCTATACCGCCAATTGCAGGGCCTCATCAACGCCAAACCCTTGAGACTCTTGGGCGAATTGAAACCCATTATTTCTCAGATACAGGGTTGTGAAAAGGGAGGGACCATTAATTTCTACGTCGCTACAGAAGGCAGGGACGAAAGCCCCAATATGTTCGATAGGGATAAAGGATATGTTTGCGACTATTCAAAATGCAAGATCGATTTTCCCGGCGGGCCGGCAGGCTTCCAGGTCGTTCAAAGCGAAGATAAACTCACCTATTATTTTGGTTTTGATAACGCATCCACTAATGAGGCTATCTTTTTTCATGTAGAGGCGGTGGCGGTCACCAGGGACTATTGATCAATAAGGGCGCTCCCTTTGCTTTCTGGGATCTTCTTTATAAAACCATTGACACAAATGACCATAAAAGCCAGTATCAAAACCCGCACCATCATTAAAAAGCGTACACTGATGGGCGCAGCAAAGAGGCTGGCAAGACAATATATCGCTATATAGGTCACAAACACCAGGCACATGCCAGCCACTTTGGAACCCAAATTCATTTTCTTTTGTATCAGCATGGTGAAGAACATGATCAGGGCAGCCGAAAAACCGAACCATAACAAGAGATACATAACCGGCAATTCTCTTAAAACAGGCTTTAAAAGAGAAAGCCCCGGTTCTTTGCGGATCTCGGCCTCCGTTGTTTTATCAAGCGCGAACCACTCCCACACATTTTTATCTTTGTCCGGTGCGGGGAAATAGCCCTTGAACATCTCTTCATCAGGCCGGAATAACATTTTTAGATTATTGAATAGATAGTACCTCAGGTATTCTTTGGGATGTTCCTTTATTATAAGGTCTGCATAGTCAGAATACACCTTGCCAAGATAGTTCCACATATAAGACATGTAACTCTTGCTCAGCCTTATCCTGTCAACCATAAATGGCTTCAGTGGCAGCGAATCACTCCAGATGAATAAGTAGCTTACTTCGTTGTCGGCAGGATAATATTTTTTATATCGTGGGTATGTTTCCCTCACAAAGCTGTCAACTATTTGAATTTCGGCGTCATCCGTATGCACCAGGGGTTTGGACAGGTCCATATGAGGCACTATATGCAATGCATTATTCGCTTTTTGCCAACCTCCGAACGCGGAAAAAATATTCACCCCTACATCGGCCTCTGTCCTTTTGCTAACAATATTTATATATCCTGCAATGATGATGACCAGGAACAAAGTAGCGGCTATTGCCATCGGTCTGTTTTTTGAGCCGTAAAAAAGAACAACTACAACAATAAAAGGATAGATGATCCCGATATGCCTTATGCTGATGCAAAGCATAGTTGAGATAATAATGAACAAGAACAGCAGAACATGCGGCCTTTTGATGAACCATATACAGGCTGTGACCATTAATATTGATCCTGACAAGAACAGGCTATCGCTCGATATCACATTGGTCGCATAAAACCCGGAAAGGAAAAAGATACAGGTGCTAAGAAAAACTGCCCGCAGATATTTATTGCAGATACTAAAGAGATAGGTGACAGACAGGTAGAACAAAAGGCTGGCGAAGGAGAATATAAGAAGTTGTGCAATAAAAACGACACTAATATCCTGCGAAAAACTGTGTATGAACCTTAAAAAATGGGGATACCCCATTGGATGAAAACCACCATAGGTGTCTTTGTCGGCCCAGTATATATATCCTTTTGTGTCCGGTATCATGTTGGCCACAGGATAACAATAATGGAGAAAGATATACCAGCATACTACAGATAAGGAATACACCACGATGTCTGTAGAATTGCGCCTAAGGTGGCCTACAAAGGGCATTCCCTGCTGTTGGGTCGATCGGGTTATGCAATGGGCTTTGGCATTCTTCTTTTTCATAGTTTAGAAAGCTTATTGCAAAAGGATCCCCGAAAGCTCCGGGAAGCTTTTTTTGTATCAGTGAAACGAATTTTAAATGTGGCTTTTTTCTACAGATCAGATCAGACAGGATGGGACATTAACTATCCCATAGATACCTCAGTTTTCTTGCCATAGTGTGCGGTTTTTTTCAGAGATGACCTGTCATTCTTTTCAGCTTATAACAGGAAAACGCCGTATTAATTTCAAAATTACCGGGTTTTAATAAGAACCGCATTATGCGAATTTTGTAAAGCTATGGCTTAGGCGGAGAAAATAGCATAAGCAATTGATGGCCAACAAATTGACCATAGCAGTCGTTATTACTGCCTCTCGTGTATATTTTATTTCATCAATTTAAAATGATCATTTGGGTAGGTGTGCTGCCACCCGCCAGCCAGGCTCTATCATCGCTTACCACCCGAAGACATGGTGGAAAAACGCAGAAATAAGTAAAGCGCCTAGGGTCACTACCAGGAACAAGGAGCATATCAACACCCCGACAAAGCCTATACCTACCGGGATGCCATCTGAATCCAATGCAATATTACCCAAGACGAACCCACTGGCTGCCAGCAATTCAGAGATAGCAAATTCAAAACTCACACTTGGAAATTTCGAGAAAACAGCATTGAAGAATAGGAAGGAGTATGCCCCCAGTATCATGGACAACACCGAAAAAAACAGAACAAGGTTCCTATTAGGTACTTTGAAAAACGAGAGATGTTTTTTGTGATGCCTGCTGCCCGGATCTTTCTTTATTCTCGCCATATCGTCCCCTACAATGCGCTGCGCCTCGCCCTTCACAGGAAAAGCAGCACAGGCATGAAAAGGGCGGTAAGCGCAAAATACAAGCAAGAAGCAAAAAAGTATAAAAGGACGCATATAGGTGAAATAAGGCAATTGTTCTTTACCTAAAAACAAAAAACGTGCCACACCATCATACTATACCTCCTGTTTTAAGCCTCCTTGGTAGAGCCCACCAAGGTCAATAGCTCTTGCTTGGGAGGCACTTCAAAACCTCTTGCTTTCAGTTGCTCCTGGAAACGCAGAAAGGCAGGCAAGGCATTCAGGATCTTATGATCGTCCTCTGAATCAAAACGTGCAAGGTGCGTAAAAGATTTGCCATCGGCAGCTACAAAGGCGTCATACCATATACCGGGATGCCCTGCATTCCGCAGGTCGCTCATCACGGTCCTGATGTTCTGCATATTTTGCTCCGCGTAGTCCGGCATTGCTACATAATTCACTTTTACTATTTTCATAAAACGGTATTTTATTTAGTGATTTTTTATTTGGTTTCCATTATTTTTTCGGCTTCTTTTTTCAGGTCGGCTGCAAAGGTCTCAAACGATCGGTCGAAGGGCGGTATATATTTGGCATACATAGGGAACATCAGCCCCCCTATTTTTTCATTCATCGAAAAAGTAACGGTCCCATTCCCATTGTTAGTTAGGGTATAGACACGTTTCCCTTTACCATCGCCCCATACTAATCTCTTTTCCGCTTCAAACTCTTTTATTTTTAGCTTAAAGGTTCGCTTCGGGTCAAGCGTTGACTTTAGTCGTATCTTCTCTCCCGGTTTTATGTTACCCTCTATGGAGATCACGGTCGAATTCCATCTTGGATAGTCAGCCGCGTTGGTGAGCAGTGCCCATATCACTTTAGTATCTGCCTTGATGTTAGTTTGTACAGATGTCTGGCGGTGAAAAGTTGTTTTTTCCGTAGTGGCTTTTTGGGCCATTGTGCTTGTTGCTGTTGCCATAATTGTTAGTGTTAAGATCGTTTTGAGAAATTGTCTCATTGCAGTGTTTTGCATTTTTGACGTTTCAGCAAAACAAAACGATAGGCAAAGCAGCAGTTTTTTCTAAAAATTTTCCATTATCTTCCTATTGCCCTCTAAATGATGTAGTTGCAGGTAGGCAGCTTTCGATTCGAAGGGGTCTGTACCCTGTACTATTTTCATTCTCAGGTCAAAAAGATGTTCTTTATCCAGGTTTTCGGCCTGCCGCACCATATCTATTTTCACCAGTTCTTCCTGTGCCTTTTGTTTCGGATTGTAGAACCCGTTTATCTCAGAGCATTGGTGGCATATGCCTTCTTTATTCACCAATGCGCAGCGCCCGTCGAATATGTTTATCATTTTAGACCTGCCCGTATGGAGATAGTATTTCACCATTGCCTCTGTGTTATCTATAATGATAGCAATTTCCGCTACGCTGAATTCATATACTTCTTTCAGGAACAGGCATAGCTGTTGCTCCAGGGGCAATGACTTGGATATACAAGTGAAACAGAAGGTAATATGCTCCTTTATCTCGAAGTCCGATTGCGGCGACGTGTTCCGCATATGTATCATTTCCTTCAATGCGCCGGGGTCTTTCATTAGCGTTTCCCTGCAGATATCGGTCACATTTTCAGGCCAGCGTTTTTTGGCCCTCAGGTTATCTTTCGCGAGGTTGGAGGCTATTGCGAACAACCAGGTCTTGAGGCTCGATTCACCTCGGAAAGTACCCAGCTTGTCCATAGCCTTTATGAAAGTATCCTGTGCAATGTCTTCCGCATCGTGTACAGAAGCCGTTATTCGCACAATATAAGACCTCAACTGCCCGCTTATATTTTCAAACTCATCTGTAAGTTGTTCTACTGTCATATACTTGCTCGGTTACAAAAGCAAATATTGCGAAAATTTCCGTTCACATCTGTTATTTCACCCGGGCCTTGCCACGACGTCTGCACGAAGCAACTATAAAGCTGATCATTACCAGCGTTAACATACGATACCAATTAAGACAACACGAAAAAAAATGGATAACTCCGGGAAATGAATTTATACAAGGGCACCTTTCATCTGAAAGGTGTAAAAGAAACCACACAGCACTGCATCATACCCACCCTACTAAAATTAATGAACCCTTCGTTAACAATAATATAATATTGATTATCAACGCGGCGCGGCGTTCCTATGCATCACGCACACACTGTCACTCGCTGCTCTCTTCATGGCATGGTTTTTTTGCGCGGCTTTTCAAAACTGGCATATGCGAACAGCTATACTTTTACCTGCAAGATTTTTGTCGGCAAGTTTTATTCTCATCTTTATGCTTATTACATCGTTTACAAATACCGGCAAATTCACCATCACGAGCACCGTCTTCACACATAATGGCGCCATACCTTCCAAATATTCCTGCGAAGGCACTGGCACAAATCCCCCATTGCATATCGGTGGTGCACCATCCGGCACGCGGTCCTTTGCGCTTATTGTTCATGACCCCGATGCGCTCGTGAAGAACGGGTTCACCCATTGGGTGATGTGGAATATAGAGCTCGATGGAGAGATACCCGAAGAGTTCAAAGGTGCGGAACAGGGACTTAACAGTGCCAAAGAACAAGGCTTCAAAGGCATGTGCCCGCCTTCAGGCACACACCACTATATCTTCAAGGTTTACGCACTCGATACAAAGCTGTCTTTAGATGCCGCAAGTACAGACAAAGCAACGCTGGAAAGTGCCATGAAAGGGCATATTCTTGCCAGCGACGAACTTGTTGGTACGTATAAAAAAGTGCGCAATTACACTACCGAAGCAGACAAATAATAGTTCATGGCTGCATATTATCAAACCATTTTCCTCCTTTGCAATCTTGCATTGGCATTTTACAACACAGGTACCGTTTGGGCTCATGAGATCGATACATTCAGGAATTGGCAGCTTATGGACAAAAATAGTTTTATGGCTGTGCGGGCTGCACACTGGCATAAACTTTCCTACTGGGTCTTTATCCCTGTTGCGGTCGCACTCTTAGGCGGCATTGTACTTATTTGGTATCATCCTCCCGGCTCACCTGTCTGGGCCATATGGGGCAATGTACTGGTACAGCTATTTACACATTTCCTTACCCTTGTTTTTGGGGGCAGGTGGCAGGCTCAGTTGGCAGACGACCACCTTGGCCCCCAAAGCCCTCTTCTCCATAAAATTGTGCGCACCCATTGGGTAAGGACCTTATTAATAAATATCTATGCCTTTCAATTGCTTGCCTGGTTCATAATTATTATGAAATAGCGCGTCCTCGCAGCTTT
>Ga0206910_1208_pt1 | contig 10049 bp, 14 predicted proteins | sample Alteio_BWOrgHeat_77_FD_152949 | JGI IMG/M metagenome (GOLD analysis project Ga0206910, IMG submission 152949) | Enriched cells from forest soil in Barre Woods Harvard Forest LTER site, Petersham, Massachusetts, United States -... | ecosystem: Environmental > Terrestrial > Soil > Temperate forest >... | reverse complement strand
GAGCGGATTGCCCTGGGCATCAATAATGCTCAAGAGTTTATACGGATCGTTGAGATAGCCGTTTTCGCGACTGTACGAATAGTTAACCTGCATGAGCGTCTGACGACTCAGGATCTGCGTCAGGCCGGCCAAGCCGCTGACTACATGCTTCGTCGCCGTATCGCTGCTCAACGATCCGGCGGTGAGCTGCGTGTCATAGGCTGTTGGCAATCCGCCATGCGGCGAGCTCCAATCAAACTCCGGCGAAAATCCAAGCGAAAGCGTGGTATTTTTCTGATTAAAATCGCGCGCCACAGAAGCGCTTCCTCCGACGGAGAGAAAATCGCTCTCTTTAGAAACGTCCAAGCCGGCCTGGCCGGTATAATTCGGCGCCAGCGGTTGACTCCAGGTACTCGCCAGACCGATGCGCGTATCGCTCATGTGACTGGTGGGCACTTTGCCCGCGTCCGGCGAGAGCGATTTCCCCGACGGACTGGTCATCGTATGCGGGGCCGTCGTGGGGGTTGCGGGCAAGGTGCCCAGCGGCGTGGCTCCGGAAATTGAGTCAATGGTCATGAGAATGTTCAAGGAGCGGTTGTCGGCGAAATCGCGCCGCGCATTGACTTGCGGTTCGATGACCGTAATGCGTTCGGCTTCCTGATAATAAAGGAACGAGTTGTCGAGCGACCAGCGATCGGGCGTCGTGGGTGTTTCGGGGGCCGGAGCGGCTAGCGCCGTCTGTGACGCAGGGACCACGCCCAAGAGCGCATAGGCCGCGGCCATCGCCCGCTTCCTTAAGATATTTTTCTGCGCGCGCTTAGTTGCAGCCACATCCGCCTCCGCCAAATCCGCGGCCGCCCTTGGAGGCTTCGCGGCTGAAGTAGATGTGATCGTCGCATCCGGAGATCATCGGATCGGCATCCGGCTGCATCGCCGGGCGGGACATCACATCGCGCTCCCAGGGTTTCACATGCGTGCAGGCAGGGAGTAAGACGGCGGCAAGAGAAACAAGAATGAAAAGGAGGAGTTGACGGAGGCGGATCATTCGGTGCCCCAGAGACCGATCAGATTTTTCTCGCGATCACGAATCCATTGGTAGCGGCCGCGCTTTTTTCCCAACTCCACCGTCGGCCCCACGATTTCGGCTCCGAGCTCTTTGGCGCGCTCAATTTTTGGGGCGAGTTTGTCGACGGTAAAATAGAGGAGTGGGGCAGAAATGTTGGGCGGCGGCTTTATTGACTCTTTAACTTTTCGCAAGCCGCCGATCAGTGTTCCCTGGGCTTCGATCATCACGTAATCCGCGAGGGCGGAGTCTTCCATCTGCTTGTAGGTCCACCCCAGCAGGCCCTCGTAAAATGACATGGCATCGGAGAGATGATAGACCGGTAGATCAAACCAAGTGCTTTGGCCGATCTTCGATTCGACCGGGGAGCTCAGATGGACCCCTCTAGAACTGGATACCGATCATCACTCTCGGACGAAGATGCGGGACGGTGGTCGCGTTGACGGCATCCGCGTAGGTGTAGGTGTAGCCCGCCCCATTGTTTCTCGCATTGATGTTCGAATCGTTCGGGTAGTAGGTGGCATCATGTCCATAGATCGACGTGGGGAAGTAGTAATCCAGGCCGACTTGCATCACCGCGCTGAATCCTTTCCCTAAAGCCATGATTCCGCGAAGGCCTCCGCCCAAACCCCAAGCGTTCGCAAGGATGTCAAAGTCTTCATTGCCGCCCACATAATCCCAGCGCACGTCGTAATGCGCGTAGCGTGGACCGCCGAAGACAAAGAACTTGACGGGCCCATACGTTTGATTCAAAGGATAAACGCCGTTGAGGCCCACATCCCAAACGCCTCCAAAACTTTGGGCATCATCATTGCCCCCCGTATTTTGATTGATGAAGACCTTTCGGGCCAGGATGCCGTCTCCCGCGCTGGTCCAACTGTAACCGAGTGTGACCTCTGCGCCAAACGGCACTTTCTCAAAAATATTCGCCAAGCCGAACGTTCCCGAGAAACTGGGACCTTTGTAATACCCGCCCATGAGGATGTCGTATTTTTCCAGGGCATGCGCGGGGACTGTGATGAACGCCAGCGTTAAAAAGGAAAGTACGAGAGCCTTATTTTTGATGCGCATGATTTGCCTCCTTAAGCTTTAACAAAAGTTTACGTTCAGCCGGCCTATCTCAAGAAGGGTAATAGAAAAAGACTTAAAATTCAAGGAGAATTGCACGCGGCCTGCCCTTCAAAAACGAGTCTAATTTAAAACGATATTATTCCACCGCATCGTTGCCCTGCTCGGCAAAGAGGTTCCATTCGGCGATTCCCTGACGCAAACGCATTTCCTGCAGATCAAGATCTTTTTCCACGCGCCGCAAAATTCCGTCATCAATCGCACCGGATTTGCGCAGCTTGAGCATCGTCTGACGTTCTTTTTCGATCAGCTCTGTCTGCACATTAAAGGTATAGGTTCCATGCGCCACCGCGCCATCATGATCGCCGTCCAAGTGCGCGCGAAATTGTCCGGTGCGATAGCGGTATTGATCGGCCATACGATCAATAAGGTCCGCGGGATACGTGCCATCCCGCCGCTTTTCTTCAAGAAATTCCAGCCCCGCTTCTGCGGCCTGCCGCCGCGCATCAATTTCCAAATGTCCCGCCTCCGCACGTTCACTGCGACCTTCGCGATCAATATGAAAGAAGCGAATCAAGCCGGGCAGCGAGAGCCCCTGCAATATGAGCGTGCTGACAATCACACAGAACGTCAAAAAGATAATAAGGTCACGCTGCGGAAACGGATTGCCTGTCGAGGTCAGAAGCGGAATGGACAACGCGGCGGCGAGCGAAATCGCTCCGCGCATGCCGCTCCAGGACACAATGAAAATGCGCGGCCAGCGTGGCGTCGTATCCCGGTGACAGAGCGGCGCCATCAACATCTTCGGGATATACATGGACGCAAACACCCAGATAATTCGCACGACGATCACGAGCAGACTGATCCCCGCACCATACTCCCAGAGCAAGCGGTGGCTTGTCGCACTTAAGGGTTCGAGGATGCGGTGCAGCTGCATGCCCGTAACTAAAAATAAAATTCCATCGAGCAAGAACTCAACGATGGTGACCACGGGCATAATTTGTAGGCGCGTGGTCGCCCGTACGAGATGCGAGTTCATCGTGCCCACGTACAGCCCGGCCGCGACGGTCGCCAAAACGCCTGAGCCGCCCATGCGCTCCGCAGGCAGGTATGCGATGAACGGCGTTAAAAGCGCCAACGACACTTCCAGCGAATTATTGTGAATCATGCCGCGAATGCGCAGCACCGTCCAGCCGACGATCAGGCCCCAGGTGATTTCACCGCACACGACGAGCACGAAGCTGGAGGTGGCGGTCATCACTGAAAACGAATGTGTCACCACCGCCAGCGCGGCGAAACGGTAGACGGTGAGCGCCGTCGCATCGTTGACCAGACCTTCGCCTTCGAGAACCGCGGAGAGGCCTTTGGGAATTCCCAGGCGCCGCGCGATGCTGATGGCCGCGACTTCATCCGGCGGCGACACGATAGCGCCCAGCACAAAAGCGGCCGCCCAGCCGAAGCCCGGCAAGAACGCATGGGCCACGACGCCCACCGCCGCTGTCGTCACGAGTACGCATCCGACGGACAAAAGCGTAATCGGCTGAATGTTTTTGCGAAACTCTCCCCAGGAACCGCTCACGGCTCCCGCGTAAACCAGCAATGGTAAGAACACATACATCACGAGATCGGGATCGAGTGTCATGTGCGGGAAGGCATGCACGTAGCCGAGACCAATGCCGGCGGGTAAAAGAAGGAAAGGCGAAGGCAGCGCGAGACGCCGGGCCGCGGCCTCCAGAGCGATGACCGTGCCAAGCAGGACGAGAATTATTTCAAGGGAATGAAGTATGGGCATCTATTTGGATTCGAGGATCTTAATCTTTTCCAGGCGGCGACGATGACGTTCTTCCGTTCAGTTCGCGTTGACGAATTGTTCTTCCAAGGCTTCGAGCATGGACGCATAGTCGGGAGCGCCATCGTAGCGCACCCCGTTGATATAAAAAGTCGGCGTGCCGTTAACGCCTGAGCGGATACCGCTTTGGCGATCTTCCTTAATACGCTTGTCGATCTCGGGCCGTTGGATCGCTTCTTGCAGTTGTTCATCCTTGAGGCCGAGCTGGAGCGCCCAAGCGGCCAGAGTATCCGGGTGAAGGTCGGGCTGATGTTCATAGATCATGTCATGCATCGGCCAGAATTTACCGAGAAGGGCGGCCGCTTCCGCGGCTTCGGCCGCTACCAAAGCGTAGGGATGCGCCTGGGTCAGCGGAAAATTTCGGAATACAAATCGGAGTTTCTTTCCCAACTTTTTTTGCAGCCGCTTCACAACCGGATAGGCCGCTCCGCAGTACGGACATTGATAATCACCGTATTCAACGAGTGTTAGGGGAGCATCGGCGGGTCCTTCGGCGTGATCGCGTTCCGTGACGGGCTGGGTGAGCATGGCGGTGTCGTTCATGATCTCTCTCCTGAGTAAAGCATTGTGTTAATTTTGAACGCTGGCGGTTTTTTTACTTTGCTTCATGGCTTCGAGCGCTTTTAGAATGCCGTCGGCACCCGGATTTATTCCCATCGGAGACACATAACTCCAGCGAATGACACCCTCGGCATCAATCACAAAGAGCGCGCGTTCCGACTCGCCGTCGGGCTCCGCATAAACACCGTACTGGCGGGACACAGCGCCCTTAGGTTCAAAGTCGGCCAGAAGGGGAATGTGCAGTTTGCGGTCTTTGCTGAAGGCCAAATGACACCAGATCCCGTCGACGGAAATGCCCAGGACCTGGGCATCGAACTCAGAAAACTCCGCCTTCAACTCGTTGTAGAGTCCCAACTGGTCGGTACACACGGGACTCCAATCCGCCGGATAGAAAACCAAAACCACAGGCTGGCCGCGAAAATCAGAGAGAGAAACCTTTTGATCGGGAGTGGTGGGAAGAGAAAAATTAGGAGCGGTTATACCGGGCTTAAGTGCTGTCATGGGGGTCTCCTTAGGGTAGCGACTTCAAATAAATTATAGCTCCAAAAAGATTTAAGTTAGCAAGGAAAAATAAACCAGCCGACCCGTGAATAAAAGTCACCCTTTTGACTCTAAGTAGGGTGACTACAAACTACTTGGAGGTAAAAAATGCACCCCATCGATAAAGAGATTGAAGCGGCAACGGCCATGCTACGAGCGCAAGGAGGACTGATTCACCTCGATCCCAACGCACCCGATGACATTAAACGAGCGTTTTTGCAAATGCTCATGGATTGTCCGGATTGCCGGGAGAAGATGAAAGGAAAGAAAGATGCCCATGCCCACTGAGCCATTTCCAGAACGGTGCATTAGATTCAGCGTTCATATCCTGGCACTGGCCGATACAATTCCAAAAAGCCCGATCAGCCGTCCTGTGATCGATCAATTGGTACGCAGCTCCATGGCCATTGGAGCCAATACATGCGAAGCCAAATCGGCACAGTCACGAGCGGATTTCATCAGTAAGTTTGAAATTGCATTGAAAGAAGCTCGGGAGGCTGGATATTGGTTGGAGGTGGTACGGCAGGCAAACCTTGTGACGGATACTTTAGGACTTAAGGAATTGAGTGGAGAATGTCACGAATTGACAGCTATTCTGGTGTCTTCAGTCAAAACGGCAAAGCAGAATGCAAAAAGTAGAAAGTGAGATCAGAGAGCAGAAATAAATTTGGGGCACCCAAGTAGCATCGAGCCTTGACCATTTTCTGATCTCTGCTCTCTGCTATCTGATGTGCCCCAAATTTGCGGGGGTAGGATTTGAACCTACGACCTTCGGGTTATGCATACCACTCTAGCTTTCGCTAGCCGTTTGACGGGTTTGTGGTCTGGACTTTCCCTTCACCCTTGGTTTCCCAAGAGGGTGCCTGCCATCAAGTCTCTACACCTTGTCGCCAAAAATCTGGCGACCTTGGCTCGGGATTACCGCGTTACCGGCTTCCCCGACTTTGACAGGAGTTCTCGCGCAAGTTTCCTTCCGCGTTGCCCATTGCAAGATGACAAAGAACGCTCACGACCATCCTGCGGATTTGAGCCCGACGAGCTACCAGGCTGCTCCACCCCGCGTGGTTATTATAGCTCATTTTACGCGCTGATCAGGAAGATCGTCGGAAAGGCGGAAAATGACACTGATCGGAATACTGATCGGGGACAGAACTAAAGAGGGCTAAATTGGCTCAGATTTCTTCTTTGGATCGACTCGGGGTGGACTTCTTTGTTTGATTTCATCAGAAGGTCGGAATACTGATCGGTATTATGGCCTCCGAGCCCCAAGTTGTGAATTGTAATTTGCGATTATGCCGGCGAACTCTTTCAAGAACGCGGCGAAATCATCAACTGCTTCTGCTGCACCACCGCGATGCATTGCGATGAGATCTGTGCGTGAGAAAAGCGCAACGTACTGTCTTATTCCTTCGGAATCTTTGGGAAGCAACCAAACTAGATTTGGCAAACCGAAATCGATGAAAACTGGTGCAGTGGTATTAGCCCATTCTCGAAGTATTGCACACTCATCCGCGCGAATCCTTCGCAGGAATGGCTTACCGTTAACCGCTATACCTTCCTTCCACGCATTTGAAAACTGCGATAGGTCCTTTTTACGCCTCGTTCCATCGACGATCCAAATCAACTTCTGATAAAAAGCATCGCGTGACCGACGCTCTTCGGGCTTTAGAAAAGAATGTTGGAACTCGAACACCCAATCTTGATCCGTCCTTACATCTGCGATGTGCTTTTCACCGCTTTCCGAATGATGGATAACTTCCTGCCAATCAACTGGGAAATGTCCTTTCCAAGCTCGGTGCCATTCCGTTTCGTTCTCCCACCACGGATCACAGGTTCGCGTACCGATATGAGCCCAGTGCCAAACCTTGATTTCTCCGCACTTCGCAATCATTGGGTGCCCGTAGATTTGGCACTCGCCTGAAAGACTAGGCTCTGCTTCGTGTCGCTGCCCATTTACTAGCGCATATTTCATAATGACCTGTATTTTACCGCATGACGGATGGTCAGAATACTATGCTCCCTCATCCAACGAGTCGCCTATCTTAGATTTCATGTAATTGATTTCGTGCATCAGGCGCTTATTTTCCTCTTCCAGTTCATAAATACGCTTGTAGATGCACCCATGACAGATCATCTCCCCTTTAACCATAAATGCAGCACCGTCATAGTGGCTGCATTTATTGGTAGAGAGGTTTTGATACTCCGCTGAATGATAACGCGCCATGGACATTTGGAAACCTCGAACTACTGGGGGGTGTTATTCTACTCCGAACTAAAATGATGTCAACGTCTGACGGGGATTATGAGGTCAGGGCTATCGTTTTTTGCGGTGTTTAGGTTTCGGGAGACTTCATAGACGCTCATTTCCGTCGGTGGGTAGGGGGCTAAGCAAGCTAGGTAATCAGCGGGTTTGGCGGATGGGTTTAGCCAGGCAGACTCCAAAGCCTGCGGGATAATGACTGGCATGCGATCATGGACTTGGGCGACGACGGAGTTGGGCTCAGTGGTGATTAGACAAAATGTAAGAACCTCATTCCCCTCTTTATCCGTGGCAGATCGATAAACACCACCCAGCCCGAAAAGGCCCTCTTTCAACACAAATCGGTAGGGGATTTTCGTTTTTCCTTCCGTTTTCCATTCATAGAACCCATCCGCGGGGACAATACAGCGTGACTTCTCCAAGAACTTCTTAAACGATGGCTTCATTTGAAGGGTATCAGAACGTAGATTGATAAGTGTCATGGGCTTCTCTGGGGTGGCCCAGGGCGGGACAAATCCCCACTTCATGATCACGAGTCTTGGTTTACCGGATTCGCCGGGGATAACGACGGGCACATCTTGGGAAGGGGCAACGTTATAACGGGATTTCAGATTGAGGGCGGCGAGGCGATCCGCTTTAAACCGCGAGGCAATCTCTACTTCGAGCTTGATAATGTTAAAGCGTCCGCACATAACCAACCAAAATTATACGCGAGAAAATTGCACCACGCTGCGTCTTTGTATCAGGTTCAACAAAATAAGTTAAGGACCGTCCCCGAGTTGTCATGAAATTGATGCTGATCGGAATACTGATGGGGAGAGAACTAAAGAGGACTAAGCTCTGGCGTTAGACACTCGTATGGGTCTGATTGTCTTTGGCAGATAAAGAGGATGCCTAGGATGGCCACCTTTTGTAAACCCGAAACAATACCAGTCTATGTGCAACCTATACATTTCTTGATCGCGTCCGTGATGGTTCCCATGGATACCCCAGGCAGCTATGGACATTCCACTTTTTTTTGATGCCTCTAAGATATAACGGTCATTCTCTGCCCCAACAGGATTTGCCTGCCGTTTCATTACTCTTGGCTGGGTGGCTCGGAAGGCAAAGGCGTTAGTCTTACAAAGACCCCCATACCCCAACTCTACAGCAAATTGGATTTCGCGACGGATGGTTGGGTCATCTTCTGTCTCATCTGCAGTTGAAGGATTTAGGCCGCTAATATGTAGAAGCGGCTTGCTTGAATCCCATATCCGGATAAGACTGTAGCGGTAAATTCGATCCTTTGAGAATATCGCATTGGACTTCAGCATGGCCGTTTTCTTATGCATCGGCCGTCAACCGTTTTATTCTAGAGTCGGTTAACATCCGTCCACGCAGAGTCATAATATGACCATTCTGATGGACACTGAATTTGCTATGCACCTTGATAGCTTCTCGCGGAATTGTCCACAGCTCGATAAGTTTAAAGGATGCATCAAAGATACCAGCAAGCAATACATCAAACTGGCCTTTATCCAAATTGCGAATCACGCCTAGTTGTGTTGATGCATTATGTCTTGTAATACGTCTTGCTTTTATCTGATACCGAATCCCCTTTGGGTCGGTTGCATCATATCCTGCGGTTGATCCGCGAACCAGCGTGAGGCCGAGCCTTCTCGCAATCAAATTCTCGGCGTAATCGGATATGGGATTATTGCTAGATCTAACCAACTGCCGATGACGCAATTCTTCCATAAGATCGGCATACAGCTTCAGCAGCTTTCTCTCGTCTAGTCTCGAAAACTGTTGTCGGATTTTATCGTCTTCCAAAGCTGAATTATTTTTTTGCTTAATTGCGATGTCTCCTCCCATGACCCCTCAATCGATGATACTAGCTTACTCGCAAACCAATATCCCGTATCGAATGATTCCAGAAGAACTGGTATGATTGTTATTACCGATGGACATAATGAGCTTTGAAAAACGCAGCTCGCTGATGTCTAAGATCAAAGCCAAAAATACAACCCCCGAACGGACTATCATCGATCAGCTAACCAGACTTGGTTTAGAATACCAGGCGCATGATCGTACTTTGCCCGGCAAGCCCGATGTCGTATTTTATTCTACGAAAGTTGCCATATTTATTGACGGGGATTTCTGGCACGGGTGGCATTTTTCTCAATGGAAAACTAAGCTGACAGCCTGGTGGCAAAAAAAGATCGGTGACAATATCAAAAGGGACCAGCGCAATATGCGTAAATTGAGAGGCATGGGCTGGAAGATAATCAGAATTTGGGAACATCAAATTGAGAACGACCCTAAAAAGGCGATTTCAACAATACTTAGTACCATTGAACAGAGGTTTGCATGTCAGAATTGATCCGAACAGTTGACCTTTTTTGTGGCTGCGGTGGCATAAGTGTCGGCTTCGAGGCATTTAAAGGGCCATTGAAGTACGAAATGGTTCTCGCCCTTGATAATGATCCTTCTGCTCTTCGTTGTTTTAATGCTAATGCGGAACATCAAAGCGATCACTTCAAAACCGGACGTCTGTGTGATATTACCTGGTTCAGCCATCCGAGCGAAGTTCTCCTTTATTATTTAGTCCATTACGCTTTCTGGAAACCAGATCCATCTTTGAAACTGGTACTTGAAGAGTTAGGTTTACAATCCTTTTTGAATCAAATACGTAAGATTGATGAAGAATATGAAGCGGAACGCAAGATACTTCTCAACTCACAAGGTTA
>Ga0206910_1207_pt1 | contig 10092 bp, 11 predicted proteins | sample Alteio_BWOrgHeat_77_FD_152949 | JGI IMG/M metagenome (GOLD analysis project Ga0206910, IMG submission 152949) | Enriched cells from forest soil in Barre Woods Harvard Forest LTER site, Petersham, Massachusetts, United States -... | ecosystem: Environmental > Terrestrial > Soil > Temperate forest >... | reverse complement strand
GCGCTTACCATAGCAGGTAGCAAACGTTTCCAGTCTATCTCCACCTTTTTTATAAAGCGCAGTGTTGAGATGATGGTGCCGAGAAAAGAAGCCGTTTTATTGCAGCCCAGTATTTGCACCAGGCTTAGTTGGGGCATGAGTATAAAATATGCCGGCAATTGTATCAGTCCACCGCCACCAACCATTGCATCTACAAATCCGGCGGTGAATGCAAAGCAGCAAAGTATGAATAGTGTTAATGCCATAGATCCTGATCATCAGAGTGTTTAAAAATACTGTTTTGTTTGGTTTTGCCTCCTTTTGTTAATTAAGATAAATAGGTCTATTTTTATATAGGAAAGTATGGGATCATGAGAAAAGTTATTCTAGTGTTATGTATCGCGGCTGGCCTTAGTAGTTGTTACAACCGCAAGGCGAGCGACCTATATCCAGTAGCTACGACCACTTGCGATACTACGACTTCTACCTATTCAGGCACGGTGTTGCCTATCATGCGGCAACACTGTGCTATCACTGGTTGCCATACCGGTTCTTCTCCTGCTAATGGTCTGGCATATGACAAATATGCAGGTATTGCTGTTGTAGCACAGAACGGGCAATTGATCCAAGCCATAGAGCATAGTGGTTCGGTTGTGCCGATGCCTCTTAATTTACCGATGCTGGACCAGTGTTCTATTGATAAGATAGTGCGCTGGGTGAATTTGGGTTATCAGAATAATTAGGAATACTGTTGGTCAAACAAAGCTCAGGGGTTGCTAGTGGTAACACTCTCTGCCGACTTTGCACTATCCGGCAATTTTGCCATATCCTTATCGAGTACATAGAGTGCATCTGCATCTGCTTTTGCGCCACCGGCTATCTTTATTTTATTCATCAGGTTGATGGCAAGTGTTTCTTCCTCTATTTGTTCTTTTACGAACCACTGCATAAAATTCCAGGTGGCCCAATCCTCTTCGTCAAAGCTCATTTTTACAATTTTGTAAATAGCTTTTGTATTATCAACTTCATGCTCAAAAACCTTTTCAAAGCAATTGTTGACATTGGTGGGGTCGGCAGGTGGAGCAGGTATAGCTTCTATCTTCGCTTTTGCACCCCTTTCCAGGATGTACTCCAGTATCTTCATCATATGGTTGCGTTCCTCGGCGGCATGGCGGAACAGAAAATTAGAAATGCCTTCAAATCCCTGTTCATCTGCCCACACTGCATAGGATAAATAAATTTGCGAAGCGTGTGCCTCTTTTGTCATCTGTGCATTCAATGCATCTGACATTTTTTGAGAAAGCCTGTTGGTGTTCATCGTGGATCGTTTTTACAATTATAGATACCTAAAGATATTGAATAAGGGACACAATAAACTGCAGTGGATATAGTAAAAGATCCTTCTTGCAAAAGGGCCTGAAAGTCATGTGTTTTTACTCAGTGACCCGGCTATATCAAGGTGGATGCGATGGACGGGAGGAGAAGGCCGCGCTAAAGGCGGGCCAGATAGGTGGCGCATTGTCTGGCATAGATGGGATCGTTTTTGTGAGGATAGGTGTGATGATGGTAGAGGCTTCGGCAGTATGGTGATGGTGGGGGAGGAAGGGTGGGGCTGTTGCCGTATCGTTGCCGCTTTTTGCCGCTTCATGGCCGCCTGCGGCAAACTCTTTTTCGTCTATAAGTAGTTGATGTTGAGCCTTTTCGAGGTCTTCCTCAAAACTTGTTAGCCTATGGTAGATAATTTCGAGGCCGTCACTTTCGTAGGGCATGAACTGGGTGCGCAATGGCTCCTGAAAGGACATTTGCTGCTCTTCTGATGCCAGTGCAGGTTCGCCGGGGGAAACTATGTCGGTGACGGGGGCGAGGCCTGTGCCGAATGATGTTATCTCGGCAGTAGGATAGCGTTTCATGTTTATGATACAGTAAAATAGCTTTCGCTGGGTCTCGGCCTCCTCGGGTTTTGGAAAGCGATAGCCTTTTGTACGGCCCGCGATGTGGTTCTGCATCTCGACGAGTTGGTTAACAAAGTTCTCCAATATGACTGCGGGGGCTATGCCTGCATTTTCCCTGAGCCTGTGCCAGTTGCCTTCCTTGACCCAATTGCGCAATGTGCGTTCCGGAACGCCTGCGAGTTTGGAGATCTCTTTTTGTGTGTACCTGCCTGTGAAGAAGTATTGACGGGCATTGGCGTACAATTCTGTTTTTTCCATTTTTCTTCTGTTCGTTCGTCATCCCGAAATTCTTCGGGACCTTCGGCATCCTTGTGTTGTGGGGATGCCTAGTGTATAGTTCATACCACTTTGACAAAAAATGAGGCAAGACAATTTAACCGCAAAGTCGCGAAGACGCAAAGCCTAACGCGATCTATTGTGATGCCCAATTTAAGTGTGTAAATGGTATTACACCATTTGGCCGCTTGCGCACAATTCTTGTATAAAGTTGAGAAGGGTTTTGGGTCTGTGCAAAAAGGATTCCCATGATGCGGAACGGTGTTCCGTATGATGCGGAATGGTGTTCCGCATGATGCGGGATGGTGTTCCGTATGATGGGAAAAAGTTTTGAGGTTTGATGCGGGTTTCGGGTGTTTATTTGGTGAGTTTAGAAAAGAAATTATCTGAATCAGAATTTTCAGAATTATAGAATTTTCAGGATCTGGGTTTAGATGTCGAAATGGTCTAATCGCCAATAACTGGTAGTCTAAGCCAATCAGAAGATCGGCTGCCAATTTCGCCGAAGTAAAAATACTTCGGCGAGCAAAAAAGAGGACTACGCTTAGCTGGGGGATACTCTAAACAGCAAATTAATAAACCTAGGCTCCTATCCCCTTCCCCATTATCCTTTTACCCAGCTCCGGAAACCGAAGCGTGGCGGCGATCCATACCAGGCATTCTATAATGGCAGGCATATAAGCAGGTTGCTGGTGCTCTATATGTGTAGCTATAGCACCACCGAGGTAAGCTGCCAGCAATAATGTGCCTAATAAACCAGTGCGCGGCAATGCAAATGCAGCGAAACATAACAGCTCTACTACACCAAGAATTTTAAGGGTATCCAGCGAAAGTCCCATTGTGGCAGCCATTGCTGCACTACCGGGACCGGCGGTAAATTTCATAAAGGCACTCATTATAAAAACCAGCCCTACTAAGGCTGTTAGTATCCATCCTATTATCTTTTTTGCTTTTGGCGACATAACTATTTATTTTAAATTTTGTTTGTACAAGCTAACATTAATACTCCCTCTTTGAGCGGGTTTAGGGGTGTGTTCTATTGAGATGATCGTGTCTGTTCAATACACCCCTCAATGGCCCTCATAATATTTGCTATTAGTCCAGCACTTCTTTTTCACAAAACCACATGGTATGAAGAAATAACAAAGGGGCAGAAACCCCCTTGCTATTTCTATTTGGCTATATTATCTAAGCAGCTACTGCTTCTGCCACTTTCACAAATTCTGCCTGTGCATGTATGGAAACATCGTTGCCTAAAAGCAGGCCGCCTGTTTCTGTTACCATGCCAAAACTTACGCCAAAATCCTGGCGGTTTATCTTGCCCGAAACAGTAAACCCGCTGCGTGTATTGCCCCATGGGTCTGTTATTATTCCACCAAACTCAACATTCAGCGTAATCTCTTTGCTGGTGCCACGCATGGTGAGCGTGCCATGCAGCTTGTAATTTTCCTCATCTACTTTCTCCAGTTTGCTGCTAACAAAAGTTAGTTGGGGATGGTTTTCCGCATCGAAGAAATCTGAAGTTCTCAGGTGGGCATCGCGCTGTTCGTTGTTGGTGGAGATAGAATTGATGTCTGCGCTAAAGCTGATCTTTGCAGTGCTGATGTCATCACCATTCGTTTCTACAGAAGCATCAAATTTTCCGAATTGTCCTGTAACATTAGAGATCATCAGGTGTTTTACTTTAAACTGGATCTCGGAGTGTGTTGGGTCTAAAGCCCATTTTGTTGTTGCCATTTTTAATTGATTTTTTTAAGTTTTAAAATGAATATTGTTTAACACTGTTCTTTATTGTTCACATCGCATACAGCGGCACTGTCTTCGCCTGCGATGACGTGTGGCGTAGCGTCTGCATGCTCGGCCCATGCCTGTTGCAAAGCCCCTAAAAACACTTCAGGTGCTTGTGCGCCGGAGACCGCGTATTTGTTATCCAGCACAAAAAAGGGCACACCATTTATACCTATTTCTGCCGCCCGGGCTTCATCATCGCGCACCTCTTTTGTAAATGCATCAGAGGCCAGCATACTGCTTGTTGCTGTTTTTCCCAGGCCTAAACTTGCGCCGATCTCCACCAGGGTAGCCACATCATCAATGTTCTTGCCATCTGTGAAATAAGCTTCCAGCACAGCCTCTTTTGCGGCATCGCCCTGGCCCCTTGTTTTTGCAAACTGGATGAGGCGATGGGCATTAAAAGAATTGGCCAGCACGGCCTCATCGAAATGATAAGTAAGCCCCACTTCTTTCGCTGTTTGTGTAATATTGTCGTGCATTTGCACAGACCAGGCGCGGCTTTGCCCTTTGCGTTCTGCCAGGTAATCGTACGCGTTCAGCGTGGTATTTGTTTTAAAACCGGGGTCCAGCTCAAAACTGTGCCATTCCACTTCCACCTTGTCTTTTTCCGGAAACTGCGCCAGCGCCATCTCAAATTTCCGCTTGCCTATATAACAAAAAGGACAGCGCACATCCGACCATATATCTACTTTCATAAGCGTTTTATTATCATTATTATATTTTCTAACACTGTTAATTTTTTAAGCAAAAAAAATCAGCCTTTTATTCCGTAAATAAATCCTTTTATAAAATCCTTCAGCACCATAGCGTTCATTTTGTCGCGCGTATTGTCCTTGCTCATCATATTGATGGATATAAGCCCGTGCAACATAGACCAGAAAGTATGCAGTTTCAGTATAGCATCCGTTTCTTTATTGTTACTATTTTTAATCAGGCTTTTTATGGGCTTCAATACTATTTGCGTAAATGCTTTCAGCTCTTCGGCCTGGTTCACTGTTTCGCAGCCCGGCATGCCCAGTCCATACATCAGCTGGTAATACTCCTTGTTCTTAAAAGCAAAGTCCCAATAAGCATAGGCAATGGCCTCTATTTGCGCCTCGGGCCCTGCCAGTTTATCAGATGCTTTCAGAAGGGCTTCGTTCAGGCGCCGGAAACCGCATTTTGTAAACTCCAGCAATATGGCTTCCTTATTCTCGAAATGCACATATATCACCGGCACACTATACTCTATGGCATCTGCAATTTTGCGTATAGACAATTGCTGCCAGCCTTCGGCTTCCACCAGGTTCCAGGCAGCATTCAGTATAGAGGTCCTCACCTCTTCTTTTTGCCTTTGCCTGCGTTCTGTTATACCCATATTTGCCCTGTTACATTTCCTAACAGCGTTAGCAAAGGTAAGTATTTTTGGTGAATATGGTATAAATATGGCTTATAATGGTATAGAGGAACGGGAAAACTGGCGTGTCGAGATTGTATACTATAGGAATGCTGGGAAAACTGAAAGAGATTCTTTACTATAAACAAATATGATTACCTATACACATCTTTTCTGTCATCCACATCAAAAATAAAGACGACCAATGTTGCATCCTCAATGGAATAAACTATGCGATAAGAGCCTACCCTTACTCTATAAATATTATCGGAGCCTGTGAGCTTAATGCAACCATTAGGCCTTGGCGTAGTTTCGAGGGACAGAATTACCTTTTTTACTTTTTCAAAATAGGCTTTAGGGAGTTTCAGAATTTGCTTCTGTGCCGTTTTCTTAATAATAACAGTGTAGCTCACAAGGCTTATTTTGATCTGCTTTCTGCTTTCTTAAAAAAATCGCGGGCTTCGGTTCCTTTTTCAGCACGGCGTTTGAATACTTTTTTCAGGTCGTTGATATCCTGTATCAATGCCAGGTAATCCTCTTCGGGAATGATCCTGTATTTTTTATTGTCGATCTTTACAGATGCAGCGTTCATTATCCGTATTTTTACTCTACAAAGATAATTTGTTTTTTTCATTTTGGTGCGATGTGAAGGTTGCCTTTGGCAATAAACCTTTCTCATTCTCCTGCTGCCTGGTAGCAGGAGACTGGCACCGAAGGGCGGAATAGTTATGCCACCACCGGCAGTGCCTTTTTCTGAAACAAAAGCCCCATCATCATTACAATGGTAGAAATTAAAACCACCAGCACCATTAATGATGCATTTACAAATGGTATGCTATGCGCAACGGGAATGGAAAGAAAAAGCAATATGGTAATAAGCCCTCTCGGAAAAATAAATAACAAAGGGCTTAGCTCCATTTTGGCAAGTCGTAATTGTATATAGCGCAACAGCATAAACCCCGCCACAAGCGCCGTAGCGATGCATATATCTCTTATATTCAGCAGTGCCCTGGCATCTATAGTAAAGCCCAGCAGCAGAAAAAACATAGTGCGCACCAGGAACGTTATTTCCGTCACTATCTCGCGAAAACGTTGCACCTCCGATTCCAGTTTTTCCGGCTCCAGTTTTTTTATGAAGGATAAATGTTTCAGTTCGTCCAGGTTGTTTAAGAACAAACCGAATATCAGGATAAAAATAAGCGAGGGCAAATGGTATAATTTAGAAACCGTGTAGATCAGTATCACCATCATAATGATGGGGATGAACTTTACGTGATGGTCCACCTTTTTTATCAGCCAGGCCAGCAGCATACTTGCTGCCATAGATATCAGCAGCATGATAAGCGCCTGCAAAATAAAATGCCCCACCGCACCCAGGCTAACTGTTTCGTTCTCGATAAAAAAGTTAAACAGAATAACACCGAAAATGTCTGAGAAACTGGATTCATAAATAACGAATTCCCGGTTTTTATCGGATAAATAACGCACGCTGGGTATGGCTATAGCGCTACTGATGATGCATAATGGCAACGCATTCACCATGCCATTGACAAAACTTGTGCCCGAAAAATAGCTGAAAGCATAGCCCAGCGCAAGCTGCAGCACTATAATGGGCAGCAATGCAGAAATGGCGCTCCTGTTCAGCACATTGCGCTTGCTGTGGTTCAGTTCCAGGTCCAGGCCCCCTTCCAGCACAATTAAAATTAAACCCACAGTTCCCAGTATAGGCAGTAAAGGTTGCAATTCAGGCAGGCCCACTTTAAAGAACACGGCAAGCTGCTTCATACCCCAACCCAGCACCAGCAGCAAAATAACAGTAGGCAACCTGGTATGTTTGGAACTCAGATCGAAAGCATAGGCTATCAGAATAAGAATGCTGAGCGTAATAATAATTGTTGCCGTCATATTGCAACACAAGGTATGCAATTAAAAATGGGGCAGGTGTTGGGGGATGATAATGCTACGCTTCTACCAAAGAACACACCCCTAGCCCCTCTCAAGAGGGGAAGTGTGGCGCACACCCTCATTATCCATTATTTCAGTACACTAAAACATTTAAAAGTCAAAGTTAAAAAGTCAAAAAAATAATTCCATTTCTCTGGTCTCTAGCTCCCTCTCCCTCTCCCTCTCCCTCTCCCTCTCCCTCTCCCTCTCCTTCGGCGAGGGCCGGGCTGAGGCTCGGCTATTCACTGCTCGTATGTAAATATAATCCTTTTTGCAGCAAATGGTTATACGTGAATTCAAGGCGTATCTTCAGGTCATATACCGTTATTATATCCACACCCACACCTCCCGAATACAAAAGTTTGTTGCTTAAGTAGCTGTTGCCAGCATCTATGCTTCTTATATAACCAAGGTCAGTAAATATCTTGGGGTATATGCGTAGCGGAAAGGCGCTGAAATAGCGTATAGGTATCTTCTTAAAAGTATGGTTCACCAATTCACGCTTCAGATCAAAGCGCAGCACACCATAATGCGAACCATTGATAACATAATATTCATATCCCCGTATATAGTTCGACATAAAACCCAGGCCTTCCTCCAGTGCATAGGGCTGTCGTTCCGGCAGCATCAGCCGCCCCCTGAAAATGCTGGAGAAATACCATTTATACGCAGGCTTGGTAAATAGGCCCGTTTCCAGGTTCACAAGATTTTGGAACCTTATCCCTTCAAAACCTATACGGCTCACTGCGTTCACTACCAGTTTATACCCCTTTAGCGGGTAGTCCCAGTTGTCCACCTCGTTCAGTTCCAGGCGGTAGGTCAGTTCCAGCATCTTTGCTTTTCTGCTGCTGTCGGCAAAATAATCCCTGTTCAGTTTCATCACGGTGTCTGCAACAGTATAGTCGTTATACCCCAGTTTGAAGAAATGCTTTATAGCATAGGCCGGCCGGTATAAATAGGATATTTGTCCTTCAAACTGGCGCAGCAGTACCGGGCTGGTATAAGTGCCAGCGAAGACCTGCTTGTTCGAATCCGTTTCATAAAATATTTGTCGGTTCGTGCTGTAGCTTACCGAAAAGCCGATACCGCTTTTTTGTGCCTTGTCGATATACGGCCGTGTGTATATAAGTTGCAGCTTTTCGGTATAGCCTATTTGTGCATAAGCGGTGAGTTGTTCCAGGTTACCGCGAAAATTTTTATCCTCTCCGGCCAGCAAAAAATTGATCCTGTTTATATTGTGGTGCTGCTCCACCCACCATTGGTTAAAGTTTCGGTCCGCAAGCTGGAAGGAGACCTCAGGTATAATGAACCACCTTTCTTTTACATGTATATGCACATCCGCCTCATCAGGCCCCACCTTCTCCACGTGCATATCTATCTCGTTGAACAGGGAAAGATTTGCAAGTCGCAGCCTGTTTTGCTCCATCACCTCCGGTATCGAATCCCGTAGTATCATTTCCCCCTCATACAGGTTCATTTCGCGTAGCAGCACACTGCGGCGCGTTACATCATTGCCGCTAAAGTGTATCTCTCGTATCTTCACAGTAGGGGCCAGCCCCATATGTTGCAAAGCCACAATAGTGCTGCCGGTATCTGTGGCAGCAACTTTCCCCTCCTGGCAGTAGGCCGGGCATCGGGCCAGAAGAAATATAAAGATCAGTGCAATGCGATGGTTCATTGTAAGCCCCCGCAAGATAATTCATTGAATGGGAAATATTCCCCGCCCTTCCCCGCCATACTATTTTTGCCCTTAGCTACACTGCTACTATTTACTGGTGTTGCCTTTCCTCGATTTCGGGGAAATGAAAGGAATCTTTGTCTTTGGGAGCGCGGGAGTATAGGATATTGATCCCCTCCTTGCCAACAAGTATTTTGTTGGTTATGAGATCAATAACATTCCGTTAATCACCATATGAAAGATGTCCCCATTTGGTAATATAGGTCGTTAAGCTTTTATTAATGTGGACAACGTTTAACATAACAAGCATTAATTGCGCGACAAGTTTTTTATTTTTGAATAGATAAAAAAAGAGTGTGCGCAACACTTCCCCTCTTGAGAGGGGTTAGGGGTGTGTCCTCTTGTATAGGGCAAGAATTGCTTGGGCGACAAGTTTTTTATTTTTGAACAGATAAAAAATGAGTGTTGCGCAGCACTTCCCCTCTTGAGAGGGGTTAGGGGTGTGTCCTCTTGTATAGGGCAAGAATTGCTTGGGCGACAAGTTTTTTATTTTTGAACAGATAAAAAATGAGTGTTGCGCAGCACTTCCCCTCTTGAGAGGGGTTAGGGGTGTGTCCTCTTGTATAGGGCAAGAATTGCTTGGGCGACAAGTTTTTTATTTTTGAACAGATAAAAAATGAGTGTTGCGCAACACTTCCCCTCTTGAGAAGGGTTAGGGGTGTGTCCTCAGTTGTCTCCAAATAAAAAATGAAAAGAAAGATCATTCCATACAACCCGCATCTGAAAGAATACGCAAGACGCTTAAGAAACGAAAGCACAGAAAGCGAGATTGCCTTATGGCAAGAACTGCGCAACAAGCAAATGAAAGGTTTTGATTTTCACAGGCAAAAACCTGTGGACAATTATATACTCGATTTCTTCTGTCATGAATTAATGCTTGGAATAGAATTGGACGGCATAACGCATCAGTTTGAAGAAGTGTATTCAAAAGATATCAAAAAAGAAAACAGGCTTAGAGAACTAGGCATGCATGTCATTCGATTTATGGATAAGGAGGTGTGGGACGATATGGCAAATGTTTTGAGAGCTGTCGAGGG
>Ga0206910_1206_pt1 | contig 10118 bp, 11 predicted proteins | sample Alteio_BWOrgHeat_77_FD_152949 | JGI IMG/M metagenome (GOLD analysis project Ga0206910, IMG submission 152949) | Enriched cells from forest soil in Barre Woods Harvard Forest LTER site, Petersham, Massachusetts, United States -... | ecosystem: Environmental > Terrestrial > Soil > Temperate forest >... | reverse complement strand
AATCAGAAATGGCCACTTCGAAGCCATGGCGTTTTTAGGATGTGAGCATGCAAAATATTACTGTAAGCGAAAAGCTCGGCATTCTTACTATCAGCCTCAACCGACCACATTTTCGAAATGCACTGTCGGCCGAGATGATCGAAGACCTCACTAAAGCTTTTATCGGAACTGTCGCGAGTTCTCAGCTGCGAGGTGTGCACCTGCGCGGCGAAGGAAAAGCTTTCTGCGCCGGAGCGGATTTGGGTTCGATGCAGGAAATGGTGAAATACAGTCTGGAAAAAAATCACCAAGAGGCGCTAGTTTTGCACGATATGTTTGCTGCCATTTACGAGTGCCCGGTTCCGGTCGTAGTTGAAGCGCACGGAGCTGCTTTTGGAGGAGCCCTTGGTCTTATTGCCACGGGTGACATTGTTATTGCCGAAGCTCAAACACAATTTTGTTTTAGCGAAGTGAAGCTTGGATTAGTACCTGCTTTGATTAGCGATTTCATCAGCCGCAAAGTCGCACTTGGACCTGTTTCAGCCTGGATGCTGAGTGGTCAGGTGTTTGGCACTTCAGAAGCACTGACCTGCGGATTGGTCCACCAGTCTGCAAATTCAACAGAGCTAGGCGCGAGCGTTGAGAAAACTCTGCAGAACTTACGTGACTCTGGACCAGAGGCTCTACGTGAGACCAAGAAGCTGTTGCGATCCATTCCGAGCCTCAAAGCGCCTGAGCTGCGTGAGCGAACGGCGCGAGTCATTTCTGCAAGGCGAGTCAGTGCTGAAGGGCAAGAAGGACTCAAAGCCTTTCTAGAAAAACGCCGCTGTGCCTGGAGGCTTTCGTGAACATTCGGCGTTTGGCTATTGCCAATCGAGGCGAGGTGGCGGTTCGAATTATTCTGGCTTGCCAAGAGCTTGGCATCGAGACTGTTTTGCTACATTCGGATGTTGATTCCGGAACAAAGGCTTATCGCATGGCGGATAAGCGGGTTTGCATTGGGCCCGCCGCAACGGCTAGTAGTTATCTAAATATCAGCGCCAATGTGCAGGGGGCTCTGGCGGGTGGGGTCGATGCGCTTCACCCGGGCTTTGGTTTCTTGTCTGAAAATCCTGATTTTGCTGAGGCCGTTGAGAAAGCCGGAATTGCATTTGTCGGTCCCTCCGCAGCAGCGATGCGAAAACTTGGCGACAAAGTCAGCTGTAAAGAGCTCGCCAATAAATTGCGTTTACCCCTGGTTCCTGGCTACCAGGGCGAGTTCCAGGATGTCGCTGCGTTGATCGCGGCCGCGGAACAAATTGGTTATCCCGTTATCGTCAAGGCAGCGGCTGGCGGCGGTGGCCGAGGCATGAAAATCCTGCGTTCGCGTGAGGAGGCCAAAGAGCTCATCGAATCTGCACAGCGCGAAGCCCTCTCTGCTTTTGGCTCCGCGAAAGTTTTTCTAGAAAAGTATTTGGAACGAGCTAAGCATATCGAATTTCAAATTTTTGGAGACGCCACTGGGCGTGTTGTACACCTCTATGACCGCGAGTGTTCAGTGCAGCGACGCCACCAAAAAATTATTGAAGAAGCCATTTCCCCTTCGTTAACTCCAGAGCTCAGGCGCAAGATGGGCGAGGTGGCTTGCCTCCTTGCCGAATCGGCGGGTTATCAGGGGGCTGGAACCGTCGAGTTTTTGTTGCAAGACGAAGAGTTTTTTCTTTTGGAGGTCAACACTCGACTGCAGGTCGAGCATCCTGTGACCGAATTGGTGATGGGAGTGGATTTAGTGAAAGCACAAATCCTAACCACGGCCAAAAAGGCAAGTCTGTTTGAGCGCAGTGGCATGGTTCCGCGCGGACACGCCATTGAATGCCGTATCTATGCCGAAAATCCTTACGAGGGAGGAATTCCGAGCACGGGCAAGTTGGGACGAGTCTATTTTCCAGAGGGACCAGGCCGAAGATTTGAAGTGGGCTTTGAGGCGGGCGATGAAATCACTCCTTTTTATGATCCGATGATCGCCAAGGCGATTGTGTGGGACGAGACGCGCACCCGTGCTATTCAGAAAATGCTTCGTGTATTAAGTGATGCCATTATTTTGGGAGTGCACACTAATATTCCCCTGCTGCGAGAAATTCTGATGCATGCTGATTTTGTCAGCGGCGAAATGACGACGCGATTTATGGAACAGCATTTTTCGGAAGCACTTCCGCAACCCGAGCTGCTCGCTTGGGAAAAAGAAATGGTCGAACAGATCTATCGCAAAACTCCAAAATCTGAAAAAGCGACTGGCGGAGCCTCGGCGAACCCGGCAGAAAATCCTTTCATGGCCACCTGGAGGACTTCTTAAATGCGCTTTGAATTTGAAATAGATGGACGCCGTCTTATTGCCGAGTCCGAATGGATTCGCGGCCAACTTTGGATATATCTCGACGGCAAGACTTTTATCCACGCGAGTGAAACCGAGCTCAAGAGTCGTGCTTCAAAAAAATCGGGTGCGCCCGGACTGGCTCGAGATTTGATGGCACCGATGCCTGGCAAAGTGACTAAGATCATTGGAAAGCCCGGAGATCCCGTGAAAAAAGGCACGGCAGTTGTTGTGTTGGAAGCGATGAAAATGGAATACACTTTGAAATCCGAAGGGGAAGGGCACATCGAGGCGCTGCATTGCCAAGTCGGAGAACAAGTGGTCCTTGGCAAATTACTTGTAAAAATAAAACCGAAATCATGAAAAGGCAAAAGGGGCCCTCCATTCAAATCGTTGAAGTGGGACTTCGCGATGGCTTGCAAAACGAAAAGTTAGTGCTGAGTGTTGCGGACCGAGTGCATTTAGCGACTCAGATGATTGCAGTCGGTCTCAATCGCCTAGAGCTTGGTGCTTTTGTAAGAGCAGATCGAGTTCCTTCTATGCAAGGTTCAAAAGAAGTCATTTTGCAAATGCAAGAGCTTGTGAAAACCGGAAAAATAAATGCGCAAGCGGAATTTTCGGCTCTGGTTCCAAATGCTAAAGGCATGCTCGATGCCATAGAAGTGGGGCTCAAAGAGGTGGCCATTTTTGGCGCGGCGTCGGAAACTTTTAGCAAGAAAAACATCAATTGCTCGATTGTTGAAAGTTTTGAGCGTTTTCAAGAGGTGCTGCTGCTTGCTAAACAAAACAAAATCAAGGTGCGTGGTTACCTAAGTACTTGTTTTGGATGTCCTTACGAGGGACGAGTCGACGAGAAAAAAGTCGTCCAATTGGCCGTGAAACTTCACAAAATGGGCTGTTTCGAAATCTCCATAGGCGATACGATTGGTGTTGCCGATCCTAAGCAAGTAAAGAGAGTTTTTAAGAAACTTCTAAACTATATCCCTGCGAAACACTTGGCGGGCCATTTTCACGATACCAGAGGTACCGCATTGGCCAATATCTTAGCGGCTTTCGAGCTCGGCATTAAAACATTTGATACAAGTGTGGGAGGACTTGGCGGTTGTCCCTATGCTCCGGGTGCGAGCGGCAATGTATCCACTGAAGATGTCGTCTATATGTTTGAACGTATGGGAGAATCCACGGGGGTGAACCTCAGCGCTTTGATCGCGGTGAACGCGGAACTCTCTAAAATCATGCAACGAGAGCTTGCTTCGAAAGTTTCTAAAGCCGGAATCCCAAAATTTTGATTTTTGAAACGCCTGTTAGCAAATGCACACAAGTTCCAGAACACAGTCTGACAAAAAAAGACTCGTAAATTGCTTGGTTCTTGTTCATCCTAAAGCCTGAAAAGTCGACGGATCGACTCAAAAAAGTGTTTTCAAGGAGGAACTCTATGCGAAGTCTTCGAACCGCGCTAAGTCTTTGTCTTCTTGCTTTTTCATTGGCCCCACTGCAGGCGTTAGCCTGGGGCGAAACCGGTCACAGTCTGATTGCTTCTACAGGTGCAAGTTTGACCAGCCAGGGGCAAGATTTTTTTCAAGCCAACGTTGCTAACTTTGGACATTTGACCACGATTCCAGATGTGCTTTGGAAATCCACAAATGCCAAAGAAGAAGGACCGAATCATTGGTTTCAGGCTGACTACTATTTTCCGAGCTGCAGTGCTTCGGACATTGCGACCTTTCCGAAGTCGTACGCGCAAGCCGTTACTCAATATGGCCAGTCGGTGGTTACGGCCCAAGGCACTGGGCCTTGGAGAGTTCGACAGCTTTATGCTATGGCTGTCAAATCGCTACAATCCGGTGATGTCAATTCAGCCATGCAGTACATGGGCACCATGAGCCATTATATCGGAGACATGTCACAACCCTTGCACGACTCTGAGAATTACGATGGAGGCATGACCAGCTCCAATGGCAAGGGAACCGGCGTTCATTACTTCTTCGAGAGCGAAAATATCTCTAAAGCCAATCAGAGCTCGATGCAGACCGCCGTTATGACACAAGCTCAGGCGCTACTGAACGACAGCGATTTTACTTCGCAGTTTAGTGGTGATCTCTCAGACGTTTTGTACAACGAGGTGGCGCGTGCGCTATCGCATCGAGACGAGTTGCTTGGGAACGATTCGAGCTACGGTCGCAAGGGGCAAGGAGTTTCGATCCAATTGGCACTGGCAGAAGCCCGCATGGCTGATGGAGCTGCAACTCTGGCCCTCATTCTAGATCATCTTTATACGGATGCTGCTGTCACCCAAAGCTATGGCCAAGTGAGTGTCAGTGATCCAAGTTGGGTGACTAATGATTTCAGTGACAGTTCGGCTTGGCTTGAGCCTTATTGCCCGATTCATCCACAGACAGATGATGATTGCAGCAGGAATTAATTTCTTCTAAAGACGGCAAAGTCATTCGTTACAACTGATTCGCAATCGAGGCGATGGAGTGAGCGAATGACAGGCTGTTTCTTTGGAGCCTTTGGCACTTTCAGACGCGACAAGCCCCTCGGCAGAAACGGCAGAGATTGCCGTGATCGAAGGTTTGACGGGTGGCTCGGAGCAATTGTCAAAAGCCAGAAGCACCGGCGCACAAGCCAATAGGAAACTAAGATTTCTTTTCAGTCGACGCAAATTCATTCTTATTTACCTGCTCTAAAATGAGACAGTGATTGTCGTGAGTATTGAGTCCCCTTAATCAAATCATTGCAAATCCTCGACCAAAGGAGGGGATATTCAGCCATCGTTTCATTGCAGTTGGCGGTGGCCCGAAATTATCTTTGCAGGCAATTTTTTATGGGCGAAATGCATTATCTTGAAGAGATCACGCATCTATTACCTGTTTCGTTTATCGACTATTCAGAGCATAAGATATCGACGCCTAATTATGAGATCTGTGTGCTTATAACTGGGCCTAAGTTTCTTATGGTACCCCTAGAAACAACTGGTCGTTTGGGATGCCTCACTCTTAGCATAAATGCATGCGGGGAATGATATCGTTTCTTTCAGTTTTCATTTTACTTTTTCAGTTCGCAAATGCCGAACCAAGTTCCATGATCCCAATAGGCGCTGACCAATGCCAACCGGTCAAAGGCCTGCGCTCTCAGTTCGGAAATGTTAGAAATCAAGGTAACGTCGGATGGTGCTTTGCTTTTGCTTCGGCAGATCTGATTGGATGGGCGCTCGGCATAAAACCTCCGGATATGGTTTCGGCTCGCGATATTGCAGTTACTGCGGTTACATTTGGCGGTCCTGACTTTAAAAACGCGGGTCCAGGAATGGCAAAAAGGTATTCCGAGATCATGAAGAATTTCCGTGGGAAGGAAATCGCATCGCGTGAGGGCAACCTCGGCTTCTTGGCCACTCTACTTTACATAAACCGGCATCGTCTTTGTCTTGAAAGCCAATCTCCTTCAGAGCCGATGCACCGTTTAGCGCTGAAGGAGATGCTGAATGCTACTACAGAGGACAAGGCGACCCTGCAGTGGTTGAGAGATCAATTCGCAAACGAAGACTCGCGGACTGAAAAGGCACATGAGCAAACGGAGGCCAGTGCCACGGTATTGAACTGTAATTGTGCGCTCGACAAATTATTGAGTGCTGATGATGAGGTTAAGGCTCAGAGCAGAATAAATGACATGTCAGCTGCCTATTTCAGAATGAACCAGGACAAAATTTGCCCTGAAGACTCACGTCTCTTGAGGCTCAAAGGAAGCGGCTATGTGGTGGGCGTAGATGGGGACACACAAGATTCATTATTACAAAAGGCAAACGGCCTCTTGGACCAAAAACAGCCTTTTTCAATAGGATTTCAGCCTTGTCGGTGGAAGGATCCTTCAAAAGCGAAAAATGGACGTTTCCCGGAGGACTGTGGACACGAAAGTATTGTTGTAGATCGCCGCTGGAATAACGGATCTTGTGAATTTCTTGTACGAAATTCATGGGGACCAAATTGCCTCGCATACAAAAAAGGTGTTGATTGTGAAGATGGCAATTTTTGGGTGTCAGCGCAGGAGCTTTTTCAGACTGCTGATACTCTATTCACGCTGGATAAACTTTCTGAATAATCAAGCCGAGCCCCGGAGACCCGCCACTATAGAGTTCTAGAGGCTGGAGCTCCGAGACGGTAGCTCTTAATGACCTCGATGGCCGAATGCGAACGGTAGATCTTGAGATCTTGATCCCACTGCGGTTTTTGCCAACCGATACCTTCAAAAAATGGACTCTTCCAATTTTCTTCTTCTATCAGCGGCACTGGATTGAGATTGCGCTTGGCCAAAGCCGATTTCAGCGACGGCAAATGAAACTGAATGAATGGAACGCTAGGGTTGTCACGCAAGAAGGCGTTGACCCCGCCCTGAGCCAGTCTTCCCCATTGCAGAGGATTGGATTTGCAAATCCGGATCAGCATCAAGTTTTGAGCATGCTCGGCCAAAGCCTGCAGTTTTTCAGTGCTCGGAATTTCACATTGAATCAAGATGGCCTGTTGCACTTGCCAATCGCCCAGCCACACCTTCGGAAAGGGGCGCATGTCGGGCATCATCCAGGCGTCGCTGTTGCGAAACACTAAAATGCTTTTTCCGGTGCTCATCAAAGCGGCTTCTCTAAGGCCTTGCAGAACAGCTTCTGAATCGTGGTCATTAACAATGACTAACAGGTCTGCCGAGGGGGTCGAAGTCTGTTCGCGAAATCCCTGTTTTTGTATATTGATGGCCATTTCTTTAGCGAGTTGCGCCCAGATTGGGCCCCGCGTAGCCCAATTTCTGAAATTGGCCATCCAAATACGAATTCCGATGGCGGCATCAGCCAGCTGCTGTTTTTCGTCAGGCCCGACGCTTGCGCCAAAATAACCGCGTTCGATTTGCAGTTCGGGCCAATGTCTCCAAACTTCAGAAAACCACTGAACGCGCTGTTTGTTAGAAAGACTTTGCAGAGAATCAAATAGCGCCTTACCGAAGAAAGGTCGCAAGCTCACAAAGAGATCCTCGGGCTTAAGCTGTCCCTGCTGGCAAGCAGCTAGGTGTAAAAGTGAGCGGCTCGCATCTTGGCAATAGGTGGTTTTTGTTCTGAGCGAAAAGGGCCATTCGGAGCGTCTGGCGTTCCAATTGAAATTTTGATTGAGCAATGGGTCACCCAACTCAAAGTAGCCTTGCGTGCTGGCCAAAATGACGTCACTAAATACGTCGGACCAAAGCACCTTATCGGCAGCCTCTGAGGCCGCATCTAGGTTGCCATTTTTTTGCATGAGTAGCGACTCTAGCAAGGCTTTTTCGAGCAAATTCTTAGAACCGAGCGCTGATTCACTCAAGATCAAATGCGAAGCATGCACTCGCACCAAAGGATCCAAGCTTTTAACGATCGAAATATGCACGGGTTCGGCATCCACTCCGAGAAATTCTAGATTCCGTTCAATGCTTCGGAGCCGCATCTCTAAATCCGTTTTTATTTCGTAGAGGTCCTCAGAAAATGGTGAATCCTTCTTGCTCGAGCAAGCCAGGATAGAGACGGTTCCGTTCGGTCCGACCATGTCTAATTTTTTGACAAGAATGGAATCTAGACAAAAGCTTGAACGAGCCAACCAGCCCATAGCAACCAGGGCTATCGATAAACTTACCAATAACAGAGTGATCCAACGTTGCGTTGTCATAACAAGAGAGATCCAAGCAAATCGCGGGCCGCAAATTTTTGCAAAACAAAACCCACGCATTGAAAAATTTTCAGCAACACTTTTGACGACCGTGCGAAGTACAAAGTAGGTCCCGTCCCCTAAAGGCAATGCCTAATTTTTTCGTCGTTCTTTGTTTTTAGCATCGACGAAAACGAGTGTTGGCTTGTGCTTGGGTGCCTCTTCGGCGGTAAGCCCGCAATAGGAGCATATGATGACCAAATCGCCTCGGTGCACATGGCGAGCGGCGGCTCCATTGAGGCAGATGTCACCCTTTTTTCCGGGGATAACATAGGTTGAAAAACGAGCCCCATTGTTACAGTTGTAGATGTCGACCCTTTCATTAATGAATAAACCAGCAGCTTTGATAAGCTTAGGGCAAATCGAAATCGAGCCCTCGTAATTGAGATCGGCATCTGTGACGGTAGCGCGATGGATTTTACATTTTAGCATAGAGACATTCATACATCACCTCGGGGATTCAATTTGTGAGCGAGCAGCAAGCCTTTCAAAACCAGATCCGGCAGCACTACGTCGAACACTCCAGATTTTTCAAACAGGCTGGCAAATCCGCCGGTGCCAATCACAAAGGGCTTCTGTCCTTTAAAGCATTCGTCTGACAATCTAAGACTAAGTTCCTTCATCGTACCGAGATGGCCAAAATAAAGACCGGATTGAATACTTTCGATGGTCGTTTGGCCCAATGCCTCGGATCGCGATACGATCTCAACGGTGGGAAGCTTCGCTGTTTGGTTTTCAAGCGCCTCCATACAAAGTCGCAAGCCTGCAACGATGCTGCCTCCGAGATATTCGCGTTGACTAGAGATCGCGCAAAAGGTGGTTGCGGTGCCAAGATCAATCACTATTAAATTGGATTTTGGATAGAGATGCGTGGCCGCAATCGAGTTGGCAATCCGGTCAGCACCGACTTCGGATGGGTTGTGATAAAGAACTTTGAGACCGGTCTTAACGCCGACCTGCAAGATGAAGGGATTAATATTAAAATACTTCTTACAGGCATTGCGGAGCGAATGCACTACATCTGGTACAACTGAACATATGGCAATTTCAGACACGTCCTCGGGTTTAATATCATTTTCGCGCAAAACGCTCCGTAGAAAAATTCCGGTCTCATCGCTAGAAGACCCGGACTTAGAGGTTTTTCGAAATCGCAATTTAAGTTCGTCCTGTACGAAAACTCCGCCAAAAATTTGGCTATTGCCGACATCTAATGCGAGAATCATAGGGATCTCCCTTCTGAACTGCTAAAGCTAGCAGCGCTGGTCACAAATCGTTTAGAATAGATTTCTGCTAAGAATCCACCCAAGGCTAAAGTTGAACTCATTTTCACTGGATTTTCGAACGACCCCCGCTCGAAAACATGCATCTCATGCAAGCCTTTGGCGTGGTTGATAAAGGCCGTGTCATTGTGGACTACCAAGTCGGCTCCGGAATGTTCAAATACCGATTTCACCGCCATTTGAACCGTTTTAAAGTCAGTCGCATTGGCGGTCATTTTGAAAGCTGTCAAATGACCTCGGTTGGGCCATTGCGCAGCGATGGCGTCGACGATCTTAGGATTTTTTTTGAATCGCAAAGTGAGCTCGTGTTGCGAGGATATTTTTCCAACGTTGCCGACCTGATGCTTGTGGCCTTGCTGCTCCCACTCGCTGGGCACGAAATCACTGACGGCTGCGAGGTGAATGACCGCTCCGATATCTCCTTTGGCAAGGCGTTCAAACAATCGAGTTTGCAAATCTTCGGAACTCAAGAAACTGATACTTTCACAGTCGCAGTAAGGTCGCTTCGCACTTTCGGCGTGCAGATAAACCACCTCAAAACCCAGCTCGGTCATGACGTCTGCGAGATTTGCGCCTGTTGTCCCAGAACTGGTATTAGAAATGACACGAACTTGGTCAATAAGCTCCTGAGTACCGCCGGCAGTTATCAGAATTTTGGATTTTTCTTTTTGCTGAACGAGCTTCTGTGGAGGATCTGTTTTCTCACTTGTCGCGCCAAGCAGATACCTTTCGACTTCGCCGACGATCTCAGTCGGCTCCAGCAGGCGCCCGTAGCCGGTTTCGCCGCAGGCT
>Ga0206910_1205_pt1 | contig 10200 bp, 8 predicted proteins | sample Alteio_BWOrgHeat_77_FD_152949 | JGI IMG/M metagenome (GOLD analysis project Ga0206910, IMG submission 152949) | Enriched cells from forest soil in Barre Woods Harvard Forest LTER site, Petersham, Massachusetts, United States -... | ecosystem: Environmental > Terrestrial > Soil > Temperate forest > O... | reverse complement strand
ACTCTTGATGTCCAGGCAGAGCAGGTAATTGATATTGAAGGTTTGCACATCAGTCCCGGATGGGTAGATGTTTTTGCCGACTATCGCGAACCGGGATACGAACATAAAGAGACCATAGAAACAGGCCTGAACGCCGCTATGGCCGGGGGCTTTACAGATGTTCTCCTTGCCCCCAATACACAACCCGCTATCAGCAACAAATCGTCTATTCAATATGTGGCTCAGAAAGCCAGGGGTCATGCTGTTCTGCTGCACCCTTTGGGCGCAGTTACGCAAAATATAGAAGGAAAAGACCTGGCCGAAATGCTGGATATGCATACCTATGGCGCACTGGCTTTTACTGACGGATGGAAACCCATACAAAATGCCGGTTTGATGCTCAAAGCGCTGGAGTATGTAAAAGCATTTGGAGGAACAGTGATACAAATACCGGTCGATGCTGCCTTATCTGCTGGGGGCCTTATGCACGAAGGGCCTATTTCCACAGGTTTGGGCATGGCTGGTATCCCGTCTTTGGCAGAGACTTTGATGGTGCATCGCGATATAGAGCTGTTGCGCTACACCAATTCACGGCTTCATATATCGGGTATCTCTTGTGCGGCCTCACTCGAATTAATACGGAGGGCTAAAAAAGAAGGCTTGTTTGTTACCTGCTCCGTAACGCCTTACCATCTTGCCCTGACGGATGAAGCCCTGCATACCTACGATAGTGTATATAAAGTTTCACCGCCATTGCGAAGTGAGGACGATAGGCAAGCGCTCATTGCTGGCCTTGCCGATGGCACTATAGATTGTATCGCCTCACACCACCGTCCGCAGGAGTGGGATGCAAAGGCAAGGGAATTTGAATACGCTTCTGAGGGCATGAACTTGCAGGAAATTACGTTTAGTGTCATTCGCGAGGCAGTTGGCGATAAAGTGTCTCTTGATGTTATGATAAATGCCCTTTCAGAAAACCCACGGAAAATATTTGGTTTACCATCCGCAGTAATTGCCGAAGGGAATAAATTGAATTTAACTATATTTACTACCGATGGTACATGGACATTTAACGCAGATAATATCCGGTCCATGTCCCGCAACAACCCATTTATAGGAAAAGAACTAAAGGGAAAAGCATTAGGCATCCTCAACCATACTAACATTTATCTAGATCAATAACCAATATGAAAAACACACACATACTGTACGGTTTTATGACCGGTTTAGCAATGATAATAGTAGGAGTGATACTGTATATTGCGGGTCTTTCTTTCAAGCCGGGAATACAATATATCGCTTACGTACCTTATTTGATAGGCCTTATATTCAATGCCATTGCGTTTACAAAAGCAAACGATGGTTTTGTAACATTCGGCAATGTTTTCAGTTCTTGCTTTAAAGCCTGTGCCATCATTACCATTTTAGGTATTGCCTGGAGTTTTATCTCCTTAATGATTTTCCCCGGATTGACCGATAAGATCATGGAAACCATCCAACAAAGCATGGCAGACAAGGGTATGAGTGGTGAAAAGATGGATCAGGCAATGGAAATGACGAGAAAATGGTTCAAGATCGGTATGGTTGGCGGCATAGTACTTTATTATATGTTCTTCGGCGCCATTTTTTCATTGATAGCTGCCGCTATTCCTAAAAAGAAAGGCCCCAACCCGCAAATGCCGCTATAATAAAATGTTCATAAAATGTTATATCTCTTATAAAATAAGAGAGTAAATACCAAGATACCTTATTTTAGCAATTGATGCATTTAAATATTTCCATTGTCATACCTCTTTATAATGAGGAAGAATCGCTTCCTGAGCTTATCGAATGGATAGAGCGTGTATGCACTGCCAACGAATATAAGCATGAGGTGATATTGATAGACGATGGCAGTACCGATAGCAGTTGGAAAGTTATCTATGATCTTTCGCTACGGTACGAAGCGGTCAGAGGTATCAAATTTCAACGCAATTACGGTAAAAGCGCAGCCCTGAATGAAGGCTTCAAAGCGGCTGTTGGCGATGTTGTTATCACAATGGATGCCGATCTGCAGGATAGCCCTGATGAGATACCGGACCTTTATAAAATGATCACCAAAGATGGGTTCGATCTGGTTAGCGGCTGGAAAAAAGTGCGTTACGACAATGCAGTTACAAAGAACCTCCCTTCCAAACTATACAATGCAGTGAATCGCGCCATGTCTGGCATACAATTGCATGATTTTAATTGCGGGCTTAAGGCATACAAAAGAAAAGTAGTAAAGAGCATTGAGATATACGGCGATATGCACCGTTTCATCCCGGTACTCGCCAAAGGCGCAGGTTTTCGTAAGATCGGGGAAAAAGTAGTGCAGCACCGCCCACGCAAATATGGCGTGTCCAAATTTGGTTGGGACCGTTTCATACATGGCTTCCTGGACCTTCTTTCAGTGCAGTTCATCAGCCGTTTTGGCAAAAAGCCCATGCACTTTTTCGGTGCTTTTGGTTCACTTACCTTTTTGGTAGGCTTTGTGTTTACTATATGGCTTGTTGTGGAAAGAATAAATGAAGGCGCAAATTATGGTTTGACCAATAAACCCGGTTTTTACATAGCGCTTACCACTATGGTCATAGGCACCTTATTTTTTCTTACCGGCTTCATTGCAGAATTGGTATCCCGAAGCGCTTCGGACAGAAATGCCTATCTTATAGAAGAACGCCAGGGCTGGCGCAATAACCCACGCGATTAAATTACCATTTCAAAAACCTGTTTCTGTCTCATTCTCACCGTCTCCAAAGACATTATTCTATTTAACAATATTTTATTACTAACAGATTAGTAACGTTTCATTTATTTCATTAAACTTTGCGTCTTTATTTTTAGTTATTTATATGAATTTATTAAGACAGGCTTTGTTTTTGGTCACCTGTACCCTGGCATCTGTTTCTTCATTCGCACAAGCAAACACAAATGCTAAACCCCAGAGTACTGCACCCCAAACCCAAACTTCAGACAAAATTGGAAAAGTAAGCGGCAAACTATTTGATGCCAGCAATCAGCCTGTTTCCTACGCCACTGTTACCTTATTGCGCCAGGATTCATCGGTCGTGAATGGCGACTTGACCCAGGACGACGGTTCATTCAGCATCCCCAATACAGGTGTCGGCACTTTTATGTTGCGTATCAGTGCTATAGGCCTGGACCCCAAGACCATCCCTAATATCCAGATCACGGCCGATGCCCCAAATAAGAATATGGGAAAAGTGAAGGTCGCATCAAGTTCCACTAAACTTAAAGAAGTGGCCGTAGTAGGTGAGCGCCCTATCATGGAAATGAAGGTCGACAAGAAAGTATTCAATGTAGAGAAAAATACCACCACCGCAGGCGGTAGCGCTGCCGATGTCTTGCAGAATGTCCCTTCTGTTTCTGTAGATGTGGATGGCAATGTAAGTCTGCGTGGCAAACAAGACGTTACTATACTTATAGACGGTAAGCCCTCTACGCTCCTGGGCACAGATGCCGCATCTGCATTACAAAGTTTGCCTGCATCAAGCATTGAAAGCGTAGAAGTGATAACAAACCCTTCAGCCAAATACGATGCGCAAGGCCTTACAGGTATCATAAATATCATTACCAAAAAAGATGGCAGATTAGGTATTAACGGCACGGCAACTATAGGCGCTGGCACGAACGATAAATATAATGGCAATCTCGGCCTCAACCTGCGCAAAGGAAAATGGAATGTTTTTCTCAATAGTAGTTTCCGTCTCAACGCCAATTATAATCGTACTACCATTAGCAGGCAAGATATTAAGGGCGATAGTCTTTACTCCCATAGTTATGAGAATTCCCGCAGGCAGTTCGATGGTTTTTTCAATTCCATAGGGGCTACATACGACTTTGATAAGAACAATTCCATCACCTTTACCCAGAATGTCAACTCGATGGACTTCGGTTATAAAGATCCCTCTTACAACAATGTTTATACTGGTCCAAGCAAAACGGTATTTGTCGATTCTACCTATCGGTATTCCCAGGCAAGTGGTGGCCCGCTTTCTTTTTCTTCTGCACTCGATTACAAACGTAAATTTAAAAAACAAGGCGAGGAGCTTAGTATAGATGCCACTATATCTACCAATACTATTAGTCGCTCACAGATATACAATTCACAGTATTTCAATACCAATTTGCAACCTTTCCCTTACAGCCCGGTAAATGAAACGGCTCCCAGCTCCGGGAGTAACGGTAGTTTTAACGCATGGGCAGACTATACCGATCCCCTGTTCACAAAAAATGGTAAATTAGGTTTTGGCTGGAAATCCCAGGTCTATTGGTACAACAGCCACAACAACCCTCTCGTCGATAGCGGTACTACCGTGAAAGACGCAGTGGACAATACTTTGCTAAATAATTTTAATTATAGCCAGCAGATACATGCCGGATATGTGAACTGGAACGACCAGTTAGGAAAATTCAGCTATCAGGCAGGCTTGCGTGCAGAGTATGCATCTTACAATGGTACAGATTATGCCATCACTACCCTGCCATACAACAATTCCTATTTCGACCTCTTCCCTTCCGCATTCGTTTCTTACCAGTTACCTAACCAGCAAAGCATTTATCTCAATTATAGCCGCCGAACCAACCGGCCTTCTTTTTGGGAATTGCTGCCATACCTCGATCTTTCAGTCCCCGGTATCATCTCAAAAGGCAACCCCGGTGTTGTGCCCGAATTTATACACAACGTGGAGCTAAGCTATAGCAAGCAAGATAACAAGGGCGACAATATCATATTGAGCACATACTATCAATATACTCAAAATCTTATAGCCCGCGTGGACAGCCTTATCCAAACTGGCCCACAGGCCGGCTCTATATTCAGGCAGCCGGAGAATCTCGCATCGGGCATCACCTACGGCTTCGAAGGCACCGCCCATTTGCAGTTATTGCCCATATGGGATGCTACCATTAGTGTCAATCTCTTCCAGAATGAAATAAATATCGGCAATTCTGCCGAAACTCAATACCTGTCCGACGAAAGCGGATTTAGCTGGATAGGCAAAGCAAATACCAACATAAAATTGCCCGGTAATTTTTCGCTGCAATTGAATGGTAATTACGAATCACCTAAAGTAGTGGCCCAGGGCAAATTGCAGGAAGTGTATTGGCTCGATGCTGCGCTTCGCAAGAACCTGTGGAAGAACAAGGCCACCGTTGTTCTCAACTGTTCCGATATCTTCAATACCCGCAAATACACTACACTCTATAGCCTTTCCAACTATACCGAGACCTATTACCGCGACAGGGAGACCCGCGTAGGCAACCTTACATTCACATACCGCTTCGGTAAAACAGATCTGGGTAAGAATGCCCAGCGTGGCAAGTCGAAAGACAACCCCAATCCGCTGCTAAAAGACAAAGAGGACAGGGAAAATAACCTGAAGGGTGATGAGAAGGATGATCAGGGTGGCGGTGGCAGCCAGGGTGGTCAAAACGGCGGTCAGGGTGGCGGTGGCAACAAAGGCATCAGCTCCGGGGGGACGCACAATTAGCAACCTCACATCGCGGCAGCTTTTCTACAGGCACACTATTTGCAGGCGTTTGTAAAAAAACGGATGCAATGAGAACCTGCAAATTATTCACACTATTCGTTGTTTTAGTATTGGCCGCAAGTTGCCACACCTGGAGAAAAGGGCATAAGGACGATGCCTATACCAGCCTGCATAAAGAACTGAAAAAGGAACTGCCCGACGCTAAGGTGGTGAAAATGAAAGACTCTGTGAAGGTGATATACACCGAAGTATATATGTTCGATTTCGGCAAAGATGAGATAAAACTAAGCGCCCTCGCATCATTTCAAAGATTCGCCGCAGTATTAAAAAGGGAGAACCAGGTGTACTGCATCATCAATGGCTATACCGACAATGTAGGGCCGGACGATGTGAATAATTCGCTCTCGCTTCGCAGGGCCAACAATTCAAAGGCGCTCCTTGTCTCCAATGGTGTTGACGCGCCAAGGCTCACGGCCAATGGCATGGGGTCTTCAAACCCCATTATGAGCAATACTACCGACGAAGGAAGAGCCTCCAACCGGCGGGTTGAGTTTGTGCTTTATAAAAACTGTAAATAGGGAATAAGCGCCTGTAGCGAACAAAGCGTTGCTGTAACTTACGGGATCAGGCTATTAGACAGGTCTCTTTTTTGCCCTTAGCTATACTGCTACTATTAAGCATCGTTGCCGCGCTCGCTTGTACATCCTCATATATACCCTGCAAACTATTCACTGCCTGCCCCACTAAACGTGGCGGGTTCTTTATTCACCGTCTTAGCAAATTTTTCTTTAAACTTCCGCCATTGATAGTGCCTGCACACAGAGCTGCGCTACAAACCAACGGTGGAAAATGGCAATAATTGTACCTGCCTGTAAGGCAATAATAGGCTGAAATTCCCGTTTTTTATCAGGTCGGCTAAAACAAATACCTATTCAAAACTCGCAAAAATAGCATGTACTAAGGCTTTTACAGTTTATGAGATGACTTCTATTTAAAACCACTTTTACTATATGAGAAGCTACCTCTTAGATCTTTCAGGCTTTGCAACATGCCTATGTCTTGCAGTCGCATGCAATAAAAGCAGTTCGCCTGCGCAAAATATGGTTGTAGGTACATGGGAAATTCGATCTGTGGCAACAGATAGCAACCATAATAATATTGCCGACTCAAACGAAATGTGGAACGGTTTTTACTTGGCAAACAACCTAACCACATTTTCCGCTAATGGCACGGGATACACAGGCGCCTATTTGGGTGGTACCATACCTTTTGTATGGGCATTGGCGCAAAACAGCACTTATATCAACATTCTGTATTCTGGTACCAGCAGGGTTCAAGACCTTAGGATTCTTACCATCAACTCTGCAACATTGATCCTTAAAGACACGGCCAATCAAAACTACTTGGGTGGCCCTTTAATTGAAACCTATGTAAAACACTAGTGCTTGCAGTAAACCATTATATAATATAGAAATACGCACCAGTAGTCTGTTATTTACATAATGACCGGACAGCCATTTGCGGAAGTTGTACATCCCGCAGGTGTCAGCACATGAACCTAATATGAATTTTTAGGTTCCGATTTGGGATGAAATAAAAAAGCATGTAACTTTCGAAGGCTGATGCTACGGCGAATTTGAGCTTACATTCTGAACGGCAAAGAGACTATTGATCTTACTTTAGGTCCATCAGTTTAATAGATATCAATATGAAGTGGATCAGTACCGTTTTGCTGCTGTTTTCGGTTGCGGTAGCGCAGGCTCAAAAAACTGTTATTCCCCCCGATGTTTCTGGCAAGCCCGCACAGATTATTTACCCTACAGGCCGCATACATGTGGCTTGCAGGGGACTGATCAAACCTCCTCCGGGCGATGGCGTATGGAAACCTGTTTTAGAGAAAAAAGACGCTGACCTGGAAATAGGTGTTCCTAATGAACAATTGCTGGATAGCCTGAAGACCGTGTATTATAATTTGAAAATGCAAAAAAGGCATCATGGCATGGGTGCGGCGAAAACAACAGGCTATCACCCTCCTGTAGGCACAAACTTTGCCGGGAATACACATAATGCCGGGTCTCCCTTAGATGATAATTTAGCTATTTCAAACGGAGGCATAATTGTAAGCCTCGCCAACCGTTCCATCATTTATTACGACACCCTCGGCAATCAAACGTATTATGCAAACCTGGTCAATTTTGTCGGTGATACTACTATCACATCTATCTGCGACCCAGCTATTGTATATGACCCGGACTATGACCGCTTTATTTTCTATTGCCAGCAAAACAACATATCAGCCGGGGACAATATGATACTCTGTTTTTCTAAAGACAATAACCCGATGGATGGATGGTGGATATACGAAATGGTTGGCGACCCTACCACAGGTACTCATTTATTCGACTATCCGAGAATTGCTATAAATGACAGTGAGGTTTTTCTTACGGCAAATCTTTATAACGAACCATCAGGGTCTTTTTACTCTGTTGCCGTACACCAGTTCGATAAGCTGGCTTGCTATGCTGGGGGCGCACTCAATGGCGTTTCATATACCTTAGTACCCGGCGATCCCTGGACCATCATGCCTGTTTCATCGGGGCAGGGTAGTGATATTTCAACCGGTATGCTACTGGTATCTTTAAATTTTAGCGGGGCAGACACCTTCAACTATTACAGGATATACGGCAATTGGTGTTGCAGCCCCTACATGACCCGCCAGGCAGTGTCTACCACACCATACCTTGTGCCATCGTCAGCCCCTCAGTCCGGCTCTTCTGTCACACTGGATGCTGCACGGCATGGCTGCAAAGCTTTAAGCGGTTTTTATCTCAAGGGCATCCTCCACTTTGTTTTCAGCAGTTCAAACCCAACCACCTTTGATGATGAAATAAACTACAACAGGCTAAACGTGGCTACCCTCACCGATACCTCATGCCCTTACGACTATGTGGGCTATGACTGCGCCTATCCCTCCATCGCATCCTATGGCACATCCCTCACCGATGCCTCTGTAATGGTAGGTTTTGGTTGCAGCAACTCAAATATATATCCTGCAATTGAAGCAGTTTATTGCGATAGTACACTGTCCTGGTCTGATCCGGCGCTCGTTAAGTCCAGCCTTACTTATGTTGACGATGGCTCGGGGCCTCCTAACCGATGGGGCGATTATACAGGCATGTGCAGGTATCGTGCCAGCACAAGTTCGCCTGCCGTATGGATGAGTGGGATGTTTAGCGGTTCTGATAACCATTGGGACACATGGATAGCAGAAATACGGGGAGGTCTAACCACAGGCACTAAAAATGTAACGCGGGCCACCGCCTCAAAAGTATATCCCAATCCCACAAGCGGCAGTTTCTCTGTTGAGTTTTCACTTGGCGACGATTGCTATATTAATATTTCAGTTGTAGACAATACCGGCCGTAGCGTGAAGGAACTCTTCAATGGTAAGGCAACACGCGGCGAGAATGTATTCTCATTCGACAAGTCAAACCTCGCCAGCGGATTATATTATCTCCTCATCAGATCAAATACAGAAGTCATAAAGAGCGAGAAGATCGTAGTGAATTAAATAGAAAGACTGCGCCTAACCAGGGATAAATGCTTATGGTACGGTTGTTGGTGTTTTCGGCAAACAGAGCCAGCCCGACATACTACAAAGGCAGAAATGTTTATATTCGCATGCATTAAATTTTAATAACAAAGCGTTACGAAACAGTACACGCTACTTGATTCAATAAGCTTATGAGCCTGTTTAATAAATTTTTCGGTGTTAAACAAAAGAAAGAATTCCCTCCACGGCCAGAATGGAAACCTAAGCTTCCGATTGACATTGACTTGATTTATGACAAAGCGAAATACTATACAGGAAGCAAGCTGCAATTTGTCGTTTTCAAAAATGGGACAGTGGTTTTTTTTTTCTGAAAAGGTTGACAATATGGAGGAAGCAGCAAAAGATACACTTAATTTGATTTATAATTCCCATCCTGATTTTAAGCCAACAATAATGGACGATGGCAATTATTTAATTGAATATAGCCGGCCTGCATTTACCATTGTTTTTAGAAAAGAATATGAATGTAATTGGGACTATATTGAAGCGAATCACATAAAAGGTTTATGCAATGATGAAGTTCTGATAGATGCCCAGGGACGAAGTAATTTTTTTGACAAGACAGGGAAAATTTGCTTGTTTGGACGAGCTAAAATGTTCATGGATGCACAAGAACCAATTGTAGTAAAGATGTTTAATCCTTCATAGTTTGCTTTTTTACACCACTGGACGAAGCGGACGCTTCGTCCTCGTCCAATGAAGCGTCGCGCTTCTTCGATTGGCGGGATGTTCCTAAGAGCCTGCCCTGAATTGGCGGGCTTTCGCATTTTCATATTTTCTCCTCACTGGTCGAAGCGTCCGCTTCGTCCTATCCCAATGTAGCGTCGCGCTTCATTTCAATATTCCTACTCGCATCTGCCGCAAAAGAATGTTTTGCAAAAACAAAAAATGACAAAAGCAAAGGTCAATGAATGCCAAACGAAATCCCCACAGCTAAAATAGGGCCGTCAACGATTCCTGAGTTCAGGACACTCATAGCATGGGCGCTGAGAGGGTCGCCCGTCAGTTGGGTAATTTTATCGCCCCTGCTTATCGGCGTTGACCAACCTGTTTCTGCATATATTCTGTTGTATT
>Ga0206910_1203_pt1 | contig 10296 bp, 10 predicted proteins | sample Alteio_BWOrgHeat_77_FD_152949 | JGI IMG/M metagenome (GOLD analysis project Ga0206910, IMG submission 152949) | Enriched cells from forest soil in Barre Woods Harvard Forest LTER site, Petersham, Massachusetts, United States -... | ecosystem: Environmental > Terrestrial > Soil > Temperate forest >... | reverse complement strand
ATCCGCGATACCGGATTCAGCGGCGTTCAGAACTTCCCCACGGTGGGTCTGTTCGACGGCAACCTGCGGGTCGGTCTGGAAGAGACGGGAATGGGTTTCAAAAAGGAAGTCGAAATGATAGCCGAGGCCCGGAAACTCGATTTGCTCACGTGCCCCTATGTGTTCACCACTGAGGAAGCCGAACAAATGGCCATTGCCGGTGCCGATATTCTCATCCCGCACATGGGGCTGACCACGAAGGGAAGCATTGGAGCTACAAGTGCCCTGACGCTCACCGAGGCAACCAAGCAAGTGCAAGCTCTCGCCGATGCGGCCAAGAAAGTGAACCCCGACATCCTGGTTTTATGCCACGGCGGACCAATCTCGGAACCGGCGGATGTGCGATACGTTCTCGATCACACCAAGGGGATCGTGGGATTCTTTGGAGCATCGAGTATTGAGCGATTGCCCACGGAGGTGGCTATCACAGGGTGTGTGAAGGATTTTAAAGGGTTAGGATTAAAAGGCTGAACCGCTAGTTCTGAATTGCCGCAAGGGGTCCCGAGTCGAAATGGCGTTAGGTGTAGTCCCCGGTGAATTAAGGTGATCCACCGGGGCAATTTTTTTACTGACCATTCAAATACGCAAGAATATCGTTCCGTGTTAGGCTCCGATGTTGGCGCATCACCTCATCGGCAACTGTGAACATCGTCACGGAAAAACTGCTGCTGTCATCTCGGAACAGAGTTGATGCGCCAGGATTTTGCGCCCCATTATGGCGCAATTCTGAGTCAATCCGGTCAATCTCTCGTTTCATTTGTTCAGTTAGCATAACTGAATCCCCTGATGAACTCCGGAAATCTGCCGGTACAGCCTCACGGGTTGGTTGCATTATATTCAATCATCAGAGTATGGATGCCATCGCCCTTTATCACTTCCCGTTTTATCGCTTCTTCAATGCGTTTGATGATGAGCATTGAATCATCAGGGAGATTAGCAGAAAGCCCTTGGAATTTTGCAACAATCTTGGATTCCTTTCTTTCAAATTGAACACTAACCCGGACACATGAGAACAGTTTTCCAGGCAATCTCAACTCAAGAGTGACGTAAACCTCGCCTTTCGATTCACGTAAGGGCGGGTCATTCTCAAATGGTACTTCCATGAAACCATCTCGGTAAATTGTCTTATCCTTTTCGCAATCCCAAGCATTATTCAATTCGATGAAAAAGCCTTTGATCTGCTCCAGCATCTTCCGTTCTGTATCTGCAACAATTTGCCTGAGTTCAGCGGACGACATGACTTCCCCTTTTCATCGCCGTGGAACTTGTAAAAACCCCGGTCAATTAACCGGGGGATCGCCTAGCGAACCGGAATTTATCGCTGCTTGGACTTGACCGGAAATAATTCGCCACTAAAATTATAGTGTACAATAGTACAATAACATCCACTTGAGCCCTTGGGGCAACGCCGTGAACGATTTTGACCCCAGTGGGGTCAAAGCCATTAGCCGGTGGTTGAGCGGAGCGATACCACCGGTTAGCGTCTCAAAAAAGTCCCGACCCCGCGAGGGGTCGAAGCAAGGTTGGAGGTTATGGCTGCGACCCTTCCAGGGTCGATTTTTTCTTTCGTCAACGAAACCGGTGGTATCGCTTCGCTCAACCACCGGCTAATAGCTGAGATCCCTCCGGGATCATTTATCCTTAAAACTTAGCGAGAAAATCGTTCACGGCGTTGCCCTTGGGGCACCAGGATTGGGCCGAGATGACAGTACAACACTGCACAAACTATACAATTGTTCACTAATAATCAAATGAACTATTTTGAATCGTTTGCACTGAACACACAAACGGAAGTTTGAATTCTCCTGGGCATTTTGCACTGTTTTAATAATTGGGGCGTCTTTCTCGATTTCGATTCCCTCGGCCATCTTTAGTCAAAGACGCTCAAACAATGATGCCTCATCCCCGGCGCACTTTTGTAGTTTTTTTGAACAGCGGGGTGAATCGCACAACCATATTACGATTCTGAACACGCGACCACCAGAAGAGCCCTATTTGAATGTGGCAAACACACAGTTTGGAGACTCAATACGCGTTCCCGGATGAGCCTAAAACAATCAATACCTGAAGATGAAGTCGAGCGTAAAGCGGAATGCGTTGACGTCGTGGGGCCCGGCAAGCGGAAATTCGAGAGCCCCACCCAGTTGGTAATGCTCGTCGAACTTGTACCGCGTGCCAAAAGCGAGCGACAGCAAACCCTGACCGGCTGCGTGTCCGCCGAAATTGAACATGTCCTGTCCCTCAACACCAACCGGGAGGGTCTTGCCGTTGGTCGTGTAGGCGAACCAGTTCATTTCGATCAGAGGGAACCAGTGGTTTTGATTCAGCACGTTCATGTCCACGTGAGCCGACAGGTAGAAATAATCGCTTCGCTCGTTATTGATGCTGAGCGAATACCCCGTTCCAAACATGGCATTGAAGCCGCCGATCGATGAATCCCGCAGGAAACTCTGGGCGTAACTCACGTAAGGAACCAGGGAAAGGGTGCCGGTATCCTGGAAGTTCCCGTGGTCGCCCGTGGGGATCTGAAACTGAAGGCCGCCCGCCAGCACGCTGCCGCTGTTCTCGTTGCGGATAAATGTGTACTTGGGGCCGAGCCAGAGTTCCGCAAATCCGGTGTTGTCGTGAAATGCGGAACCGGAACCCGGATTGATCGATTCGAAGCCCAGCTTGTTGATGACGAACGACAGCCGTTCCGTCACGGCAAGCCGCAACTGCGTGCCGAAGAATATCGCATTCCCGCCGTGGAAATCCGGTTGGGAATTGGGGATCTTTTCGATCATGAAAATCGGCCGGGCTTCCGTGAGCGAACGCGGATCCTCAAACAGGAACGGATTGGTCACGGGCGAGATAAAGCCATCGAACGCGTGATCGCTTTTGAACCATTCGTTGCGTTTTCCGAGTATGTGCTCGAGCGTTTCTCCGAATTCACCGCCGAATTTATCCACGGAGTGCTCTTTCGTTGGACCGAATGTTTTTTTTGCCTTCGTCGCGCTGTTCAGCCCGATTGCGCAGGAAATCATTGGGGTCGGGTTCCGGCGGCTGGACTGACACGGAATCGACAGCCGTTGGAGAAACGTAAACGCCTTCATTCGTTTGAACCGAGAGCACAGCGCCGCGAGTTTTCTTCGTTGTGGAGTTATTGGTTGGGTCTGGCGTTACCGGAGTGTATGTGCCCGGTGCGGGCTGGCTATCGCTCTGTCCCGCGACGGGGCGGATCGAGCCAGGAGTGGAGGGATTACTATCGTAAGCAGAGACTGGCGCCCCTAGCACAGGAGGCAAATTGGTAACCGGTGTCGAGCCGAGGAGTTGTTCCGGAGGAGGGCTTTTACTCGCGGAAGGCTCGGGTGGAAAAGAGGTACTGAGGACTGGTTGTCCCACGACATTTGTGGGGGGCATAGTCTGAGCGAAAACCGGAGCCGTAACTCCGAAAATCACTAAGACTGCCAATCCCAACGCCGCACGCGGCATTGTCGGTCCTCCATGAAGCGTCTTCTTTATCCAGCATCCTGCCGGATTATCCACTCCCCGCAGATTGACTGTCTAAGGAAATGGATCATCTCCTCCATCGACCGTGCAATGAACGACGATTAAGCGTGTTCTTGGGAAATTCACACACGCTGGAGAAAATAGGGAATATAAACGACTCCGGTATCCTGTGAGGAGCTTTTATGAAGAAACGAACGGCGATTATCTGCCTTGGCGTGGTTCTTTTGGCATCTGCTGCCGGCAGCCTGGCGGTGGGATGGTGGTCTGGCGGCCACGAGACCATTGCCGAAGCCGCGGCTGCACGACTGCCGGACGAAATGCCGGCCTTCTTCCGTAAAGGAGGCAAAGAACTCGCGCACTTTTCCGTCGATCCCGATCGCTGGAAGAACCGGGAAATGACTTTTCTGCGACGGGCAGAGGAAGGGAATCACTATCTGGATTCGGAAGACCTGGAAGGCAAGACTCTCCCTGGCACAAACCGTTTCGATGCCATGAAGATGATCTACGGCGATCTCAAGAAAGACCCAAGCAAGGTTGGAATGCTTCCATATGCAATCATGGAAGAGTACGAGAAATTGGTCATCGGCTTCTACGACTATCGGAAAGCCCCGACCAATCCCGCCATACCGATGAAATGCCTCGTCTATGGCGGAACGCTGGCGCACTACACCGGCGATGCCGCCATGCCGCTCCACACAACCCGCGATTACGATGGCCGAAAACAGCCAGATGGGACGATCAAGCAGAAAGGCATTCACGCCAAGATCGATGGGTTCCCAGAGAAGAACGGCTTCAAGCCCGAGGAAGTTTGTAGAAACCTGGAACCCAAGAAGGTCGATGACGTGTGGAAGTACGTCATGAAGTTCATTGAGGAATCATCGACCAATATCCCGAAATGCTACGAACTGGATGCCGCTGGTGCATTCGAGAAACCAACCGAGGAGAGCAGGGCATTCATCATGGCCCGAGTGCGAGCCGGGACGCAGTTCACACTCGACCTTTGGTATAACGCGTGGCTTCGGAGCGAGAAGCTGCCGGCTCACTGGTGATCCATACTTCGAGCGGCGACAAATGAGTTCTTTGCAAGACATGGAAGCCTTGGTTTTAATGTAGCCCGCGACTCCGTCGCGGCCGCGACGGAGTCGCGGGCTACATTAAAAACCCGCTCAGTCGCCTTATAATAGACCGCGTAAATAATATGCACTCACCCCACGAACCACTCTCCTATGTTGAGAGAGGGGAAGGTGGGGACGTCGGTGGCAGCGGTTCAGCGCCCGGAGGAGGCTTTCCTTTTCCCGATTTCACGTATTCTGCACGTTGTGCTGCGTACTCTTCGGGTGTCAATTCATCAATCGGAGTGCATTCTCGCATCTCAGCCAGGGCTTTCCCCTGCTCTGATCCCTGGCGGAAAATCTGCTTGAGGAATGGGATACACCATCCGCAACCGCTTCCAGCACCGCCACATTCCGATAGCTGACTCGGCACTTTTGGAGAATTGAGCCGGACCCAGTTCACCAGTTTCCGTCTGGAAACGTGGAAGCAATAACAAACTTTATCGTCCAAGTTCATGGCTCGAGATCCGAATAACATAATGACGGCTGGTTCCTGGACTATCATTATCCGCTGCAACCCACTCCCACCACAACCCAAAAGGGGTGCAGGATGGAAAAGCCGGTCTTGCTCTGCGGTCTGGGACGAGTCGGCTGGCGCGTGCTCGATTTCTTCAAGGCAGCCGGCGTACCGGTTACCGTGGTGGATAGCAACATTTCACCTGATGATCCACGTCTTGCAGGTATCAAGGCAGTTAAAGGCGATTGCCGCGACGAACGTATTCTGGAGCAAGCCGGTATACGGGAAGCCCGGGGTATCGTGATCGTCACGAGCGACGATCTCGTCAACATCTCTTCCGCTTTGCTCATTCGCGGGCTGAATCCCACCGCTCGCATTGTGGTCCGGATGTTCAATCAGAACTTGGTCACACGATTGGGAGCCGCGGTCAAGAACATGGCTGCACTGAGCGTTTCGGCTTTGACAGCACCCATCCTTGCACTCACTGCTGCAACAGGAGATGCTCTGGGTGCATTCAAAGTGGATGAAAGTCCGCGGCAGGTTTCGGAGTTGGTGGTGGCAGATGGATCGGAATTACTTGGGAAGCGGATCGATGAGATAATCGGTAAATATAACTTCATCCCACTCGCATATTGCCGGCATCCTGCAACATGGCAATTTCTTCTCGATGTTGAAAAGGAAACCCTTCTGGCCCAGGGTGATCGCCTCATTGTTTCCGGCACTCCCAAAGACATCAATCAACTCCTGGCTCGCGAACGCGGCGATCTTTTCTCCGGAGTTCTCTGGGCCGGGCAAGTTCGTCGGTGGTTTCGGACAGCCAAGCGAACTCTTCTAGAAGTCGATATTGCAGTCAAGATTGCCACACCAGCACTGCTCCTGACCATTCTCGCCAGTACGCTCGTCTTCCGTTACGGACTTGGCGCAGAGTGGAGCGATGGGCTGTACAACACCGTGAGCCTCGTGGCCACCGGTGCCGAATTGCATGGCGAGAAACAACCCGAATGGGCCAAGGTGTTCTTGAGCGTCCTCAAAATTGCAGGCGCGGCACTCGTGGCAGTCTTCACGGCCATTGTCACCCAATACCTCATTCGAGCGAGACTCGGCGGCGTTTTGGAAATTCGCCGCATTCCGGATGGCGGGCATGTGGTTGTGTGCGGTCTCGGCAATATCGGCTTTCGATTGGTGGATGAACTCACAATGATGGGCGAACGCGTGGTTGCAATCGACAAAGACAGCGACAACCCCTTCATCGCGACAGTGCGACGAAAAGGCGTGCCGACTTTCGTAGGCGATGCGACTGTCCCCGATGTGCTGAAACATGCCCATGCCGGAACTGCCAAGGCGGTGATAGCCGCCTCGGAGAACGAACTGGCAAACCTGGAAATTGCCTTGCTGGTGCGGGAAATGAATCCCAAACAACGGGTTGTGCTTCGTCTGCACGAGCCGGGTTTCGCGGAGGCTGTGCGAGAGGCTGCCTCGATTCGCTATGCCATGTCCATTCCCGCTCTTGCGGCTCCTGCTTTTGCTGCCGCGGTTTTTGGCGATCGCGTGCTCACGATCTTTGCCGCGGCCGGCCGCACGATGGTTGTTATCGAGGTGATTGTCGAACCCAATGAGACTTTTCTGGACGGAAAATCGCTTCGTGCGATGGTTCTCGATTATCGGCTTCTCCCCATCGCCGTGAATGGCCAGCCAACGAGCTTGCCGAAAGCATATCGATTAAAAGTTGGCGACAAACTCATCCTGGTGGCAGAGCTCACCGACCTCGTGCGGTTCGTTCGACGCGTGTCCGTTCAAAAGACGAGCGCGGTTGTCGTGAAGTCCTTTGCCGCTCCAGCGCGAGATTATCTCATTACGATGATTCGCGATAAGAGAGACTGTTCACTTGAGGAGGCTGATTCACTCTTACAAAAGAATACGTTTACAATCTCGACAAACATGACGCGGGGAGAATCGCAGGAGTTGGTGGAGCAACTGGCAATTGAAAATGTGAATGCGGAAGCAACCACTCACGAAAATTGAGGAAGTATGCTTTTTGCTATATCCACCATCGCCGCACTATGGCACTCAGAAGCAGTTTGAGTTTTTCGCGTTTGGTTACGACCGGCCGACTGGAGAGCACATCGTAATTGCCCTTCTCAATTGCCCTGAGGATTGCCCGGCCGCCGCTAATGAACAAATCGACATCCACTCGAACCTCACGAGGAATAAGTGGCAGAAGAGCTTTGCCGCGGTCGAAATACTCTCGCGTTCGTTCCACCTCAAAATGCATCAGCTCTCGGAAACCGACTGTGCATCTCCTGGCTGCCAGGTCATCTGTCGAAACACCAAACTGGTCGCGATCTGATTTCGGTAAATAAATGCGGCCAATGTCGTAATCGCGAGCTACATCCTGCCAGAAGTTGGCCAGTTGCAAACCGGTGCAAACCTCATCGGCAAGAGCAGCGCGTTTATGGTCGAAGCACTCGAATAAATAGAGTACTAAGTGTCCGACCGGGTTGGCTGAGTTCGCGCAGTAGCCGAGCAACTGCTCGAAGGTTGAGTATGTTTTTATTCGCTGATCCTGCGTGAATGCCACAAGCAGATTCAGAAAAGGCTCGGGTGGGATCGAGAAACGTCGAATCGTTTCACGCAAGGCAACCATCACCGGGTGTCGCGGTTCACCGCGATAGCAGGCCAGCAGTTCCTCCCGCCAACTATCGATGAGCTTTTCAGTTTCAGCACCTCCACCGGTTTCATCAGCGATGTCATCGGACCAGCGGCAATAGGCATAGACGGCATGGAAGTGTGGAATCAGCCGTCTGGGCAGCAGGAAGGAAACGACTGCGAAATTCTCGTAGTGACTCCGGGAGACACCAGCACAATAGGCACGTGCGTTTCTCAAATCGACCGGCTTTCGCCCTGCCAGATCAGCCGGATTCCATCGGGCCAGTTCCTGAGAGAAGTCCCACGTACTCACTTCGCTGGTTCCATGATGCGGAGTGGTGTGGATAGGTTGAACTTCAATCCCTCCAGCTCAAACTCCAGATCGAGCAAGGCCGCCGAGAAGCCGGTCTTGGGCACATCAACTTTGCAATCCATCTTGGGCCCAGCAACTTCGAGGTTTTTTGAATCCCACCACGATTTGCGGAAGTCTCGGGATTTCGCCGAGGTTGAAAGAACCACCACCTCACGAGGTTTTGTGCTACATTGCACGCTGAAATCGATGCATTCGGTGCCCGGTTTATAGAGCGCAGAGCTGTTCACTTTTGGCAGCGACTTGTCGAAAATCTGAGCTTTGCTGAACGCTGCAAGGGTGTTCATTGCTCGGATCGGAAGTGGCTGTGGCTTGCCCTCCTTGTCGCGTTCGCACAGTTCGTGGCCAGCGTTGGGGACGTAGAGCAACCACTTGTCGCCTTTCAGACCGTCCCAATACGTGTTCAGAGCATCGAGCGGCCAGTATGGATCGTTGGTTCCATTGACGATCAATTTGGGCACTGTGATCTTCTCTCGATAAGACCAGGGATCGATGATGACCCAGAGCCGTTGGGCGGCTTCGGTCTCGGGAATTGGAACGAGCTTCCGCAATACATAATCCCTGATCATCTCGCTCGGCTTATCGAAAGCGGTAATCTGGTTCTTCATCTGCACTGCGATGTTGAGCGTATCGAAGACCAACGGCGCGATCGCCTTGACTCGCTTATCCCCCGTGGCAGCCGTGAGCCAGGTCGTCCAGCCCCGTTTCGAAGCACCTGCGATGACGAAGCTATTTACGTTGAAGTTCCACTCTTCCTTGGCAAATGCCTGGATGGCATCCATCCCCCGAACGATGCTTTTCACCATTGGGAAGAGAAGAGGCCACGAGGGATCCTTGGTTTCCAGATACTTCACGAATGTCTCGGCTATGAGGCCATCCTCGGTCTTACCACCGTAGAGAGGTTGTTTCGGCACTCCGAAGAGGAAAGCCACGGGAGCGTTGACCTTGGAGGCGATCTCCAATCCGAGAATGCCCGATGTGATGCCGGGCGTACCGCCCTGGTTCCACAGGACCATCGTGGCCTGGGGTTTCGCTGACTTCGGCAGGTAAACCTGTAGCTTGTGGTCCCACTTGATGTCGTGCCATGTCTGCGAAACCAAATCGAGAGTGTAAATCGTACCGGCATCGGTTGTGGTCTGGCTGGCAACCTTCCAGGAGAAGGAGTCGTCCGGTTTGTTAACGTAATCGGTTAGTTCCGAAGGCACTTCCCCTTGTGCGGAGAAGGCTGGAACCGATGTGATTAAAAGTGCGAGCGAGCAAAGTATGAATCTCACGTGAGACTCCAACACGTTGGTTCAGTTGCGAATCCTCCGACTGAAGAACCAACCGACTTTTTCAGCAATCTCTTCCTTGAATGCCGTTAACCTGTGATCGCCGGATTTGAGCAAATGAAGCTCTATATCAGGGTACGCTGCGTGGTGAAGGAATGAAAGACTTTCGCTGTCGGGAATCACATTATCGGCCGCCCCGTGTATCAACAAAGCAGGCGTGTTCCAGGCTTTTGTAAGTTCGACAACGCGGAACTGGTCTCTCTCCTCAGTGATCCCATATCCAAGCTCCGTTTCAACCCATTCAGTCTTCACCAGCAGCCTATCCGTACGTTTCCATTCTAACCTCTGATCCTCGGTCAAGTGAGCCCATCTCCGTTCGAGGAACTCAAACGCCGGTGCGATGAAGACGCAACCTAAAACCTGCTCAGGATTTCGCACCACGGACCACGCCGCTGCGAATCCGCCCATACTCGATGCCACAATTCCGACTTGAGAGTGTTTGCAAGTGTCTTTGAGCCAGGTGCGGATTGCGGTGAGATCTTCCAACAATCGACTGGCACGAAGTTCGTGCATTGTTCCCGTGGAGGCACCATGGCCCCGAAAATCGAAAGCCGCAAAGCTCCACCCGCGGCGAACACACTCCTCCCGAACCGCAAGAGCTTTTTCCCCGCCTCGATGACTGCCAAAACCATGAACCCAGAGGACAACGAAGGAGGGGTTGGTTGATCCGGCGACATAGTCTCCTACTAGAGTGCCATCACTGCCGACAGGAAGGGTGATTGGGGTCATGTGAAGTCGATTTCGTACCGGGGGATCGTGAGTTCGCCCTCACTTCCACTCCGTAAGTTTTCCACGCAACTGGTAAAGTTTAATCAAAGCCCTATCGGTTAATTGTTCTCCAGCTCCAAGCTC
>Ga0206910_1202_pt1 | contig 10409 bp, 5 predicted proteins | sample Alteio_BWOrgHeat_77_FD_152949 | JGI IMG/M metagenome (GOLD analysis project Ga0206910, IMG submission 152949) | Enriched cells from forest soil in Barre Woods Harvard Forest LTER site, Petersham, Massachusetts, United States -... | ecosystem: Environmental > Terrestrial > Soil > Temperate forest > O... | reverse complement strand
TGGCTGTGAACGTATCGGGGGTGTTCGCGCAAATAGAACTGTTGCCGCTAATAGATATAGAAGGGCTAAGTGTCGTTATTGTCAGCGTAGCTGCAGAACTGGTAACTTGTCCGCAAGTGTTGGTGAACACCGCACGGTATTCGTTATTGTTCTGATTTGATGCTGCTGTAAAAGTATAAGTTGCATTTGTCGCACCGACTATATTAGACCATGTGCTGCCTCCGTTGGTGCTTACCTGCCACTGCGGGGTGGGGCTTGGAGTGCCTGCCGATGCTGCTGTGAAAGAAACAAAAGTACCGGAGCAGGTCGATGCATTGGTCGGGTTGCTGACAATGCTGGGGGCTGTATTGACGGTGAGCGTAGCGGCAGTGCTGGTATCATTACCGCAGGTATTGGAGTACACTGCCCTGTATTCGTTACCACTTTGTGGGTTCGTTGCGGTAAATGAATACGTATTAGCTGTTGCCCCGGCTATGTTTGCCCATGTAGCGCCGCCATCGCTGCTTAGTTGCCATTGTACCGTGGGTGTTGGCGTTCCAGATGCTACTGCTGTAAAGGAAGCAGTAGTACTAGGGCAAACTGTAGTATTAGATGGGCTGCTTGTCATGGCAGCTTTATGATTCACCGTAACATTGATGGTGTCGATCCGGCTGCAATTAAAGCTGTCGGAAACACTGATAATATAACTTTCGCTTACCAGCGGTGTGGCGATTGTTGTAGCGCAGGTATTGCAGGAAAGATAGGCCGATGGGTTCCAGTTATAGGACAAAGGCACAACGCCGCCCATGGCGTTGGCACTGAGCGTAACAGAAGCGCCCGCACAAATTGTAGTATCATTGGATGCATGAATTGTGAGGTTAGAAATGTTTATTCTTGAATGTAAGGTATCAGGGCAGCCGTAGCCGGAGTATGGCATACAAATGACATGATATGTCTTTGAAACGTTTGGAGTAGCAAACACTATGGTATCGGTAGATCCTACGATGTTAGTGTAAGTAGAATCGTACCAGGTATAGGTCTGGAAGCCTGGAGGCGCAGAGAGGGTAGTGTTGCCGCCTAAATTACAATTGTTCAATGTTATCTCGAACAAGCCGCAGGTCATATCTATATAGCCATAGCCCCAGTGTCCGCCAAGCCCGCAGTCGTCGGCCTCAAAATCTACAATGATGGTCTTGCCTGCATAACCTGACAAATTCAGCGATGCTGTTGCCCACGATTTGTAATACACATTTGAGCCTTGGTTGGAAAGAGAAAAACCGGGAAGAGATCCCGCAACATACGTGAAGTTGCCACAAGTGAGGGAATTGCCGGATGCCGAATCTTTTGTCTTTACTGTGAAACGGGGTTGAAGATCGGATGAGTGTCCGGGGTCTTCCATTACTATAGCGTATCGGTATATAAGTGCATAGTCATTCGTACCGGCAGGGACGTGTACATAATATCTCGCTTTGTTCACACAATAGTTGTTCGAATCAAAACCTATTTTCAATGAATAGGTCCTTTCGGGGTCTGCTATTGGGAAACCTCCATAATAGTCTGTGGTCGCGCCGCTGGTAATGGTGAATCTTTTTGTGGTTTGGGAAGATGGAGGGGAAACATGGTCTGTATCTTCTGTGCTGTTACTACCGGTGCCGTAGAAATATCCTTCGTAGTAGTGCCAGTTGGTAAAGTTCCCCAACCCGAAGTCCATATTGGATTCGCATGGGGCAGATTGTGCGTAAGTATTTGCCGAGATAATCGTTAGCAAGGCAAAAGCAAAATATCTTAGTGAGGATAATTGTTTCATATACGTTCTTTTAGGGGAGTTTTTTATTTGTTAGCGGACACTGCTTTATATTCTTTACCTATCAGTTTTTGAAGTTTCCCATCAGTGCCTATCACTGATCTGCTTACATAGGAGCCATTTCTGTCCACACCGTGAAATGCAATGCTTTGGTTGCCTGCATTGTCAATGCTTTCTATTTCACCATCTTTGTAGATGACCAATTGTTTTGCGGCTATATCATAGTGCCAGGTGATATAGTCACTATATCCCTGTTTGTTCACAGAAACCGTAGAGAAGTATAACTTGCCGGAATTTTTATCCAGCATCATTTGTGTTATCTCATTTTGGAACGAAAAATTACTGTTGCCCGCATTTTTTCTCAGTACGTCTGTAGTTGTTTTGTCTTGAATGTTGTAAGCGCATATTGTAGCGCCTGAAAGTTTATTCCCTTTCTTTATGAAGTAAACCTCTTGGTCGTAGATCAGAGGCTTGCTTGCATCGGGGTCTTTTGATACGATCGTCTCATGTTTCCCATCATGCAAAATGATCTTTCCTTTGTTCTCATACACCTTGTAAACGGGGGATGCCTCAACAGAATTGCTTACGCTATTCATGTTGTGTTTGGGGCTTGTCATTAGCGCTTGTCTTTGCTGGGCACCCGCCTGGCTGGCCCATATGCAGAGGATAATGAGCACCACCATTGGTCTTACGCTTTGTTTGGTACGTTCCATACTTTTTCTTTTTATTTTTTGTTAATTGGTTTTTTCTTTAATGAGCGTAAAGTTTGATAAACAAAGAAGTTCATAAAATAAAAAACTATGAATTAACAGTTTGTTTAATTTTAAATAACAACTAATTTATAAGTATTTAACTACCAATTACTATTTTCATTAACCACTAAATAAAATTTAGTTAGCAACTAGATAACATATCAGTCCATTATGATTGTGATATTGGTATAATGTATAGTCTGATACGGCCCGGAAAGGCTACCCTTTCCACGATGATCTTTTTGTTGATACGGGGGGCCTTGGGTTGGGAACTTCGGGAAAGTATTTGGTGTTAAAATGGGCGTAGGTAAATAAAAAAACAGGCTATCCGCAAAGCGTGGACAGCCTGTTTTTTTATTGGTAAGTTATTATTGGAGATAAGGCAGCTTTAAAGGTGTGTTGTTTCACCTTTACAAAACCGCGCTTTACCTGGTCAATTAGTCTGCGGTATTTTCGCTATGGGCTTTTTTCTTACGGGCCAATTTCTTAGCTCCATAACCTATGCCCGCAACAATGAGCAAGCTCATGCCACCGTCAAGGGGTGCGGCACAGGATCCGCCGTCATTCACATCGCCCCCAAAACCCGGGCCTGCTGCATGTGACAATAAAGGAGTGCAAAGGATGATGGCAACTGTAAGGAAGGCTGCGATCTTGGATATATTTTTCATAAAACTGTTTTTTTATTGTTTTTTGTTCGCTGATACGGTTATACTTATTGTTTTACAAGACGTTTAGTTACAGAAAGGTCGCCGCACTTCACCGTTACCAGGTAGATGCCGGAAGCCAGTCCCTGTAAAGGCAATGTTACATTTGCACTTTGCTGCATACCCAGTTCATTGGCATATACTTCCTGTCCCATGATGTTCATGACCCGTACACTGGTATTGCCAATGGCAGGGGCATTGAAACTGATGGTAGCTTTGTCGGTAGCGGGGTTAGGGGCCATGCTCACATTAAAGCTGTTGCCGTTCACATTCTGAATGCCCAATGGGGTCATATTGATCTCGAAACGCTGGTCGCCCTGTGAAGCAGGATCGGAAGAGACCGTGAAATTGTAACGCATCCCCTGTGCCAGCGGCATGACCTGGTTGAGGTATTTGTCGTGGAGGAACAAAGTGGTCCCTGCCTGTACATCGAAATTGTCCACGCGGATAACATAATCCTGCTGGTCAGCGTTCTGTATGCCTAACTGGATAGGATCATAAGAATAAGGGCGCTGATCGATAGACAATTGCTGTGCATCGGAAGAGAAGGAATAGAAACTCAATCCCGGGTTGTAGATCTTGGTACCGTCCAGTGGATCGGCGGCAGCCAAAGCCTGCCCGTTGAAGAACAAGAGCAGCCTGTCCCATGACACGGAATCATTGTTGCTGAGGATATGCAATTGCACCACATCATTGCCAAAGCCGGAAGTGGTCTTGAACAGGCTTCCTGTAGGTGCCGAGGAGGTCTTGTCACTCTCATGGAAGGTAATTGTATTGTTGGTATTAGCGGTACATGTAGTGAAGAAAGCGCTCATGGAGGGCAGGATATAAGAGACGTTGAAAGGCTGGCTCACATAAGCGCCATATACACCCTGGTTAGGGTCCCATACAGCGAAATTAGCGCCTACCGAAGATGCCCTTGTGCAGAGGCTGAGGTCGATATTGGAAGGATAAGGATTGGAGATGAAATTGTAACCTACATTGGCATTGGTAGCACAGGTCACTACATCGCTGCACTCATCCAAAGGACCATGTATCTTAACGGTAACCGGACTTGGAACGCAAAGACTGCAACCGAGGCCTTGTCCCAAAGTACCTCTTACGAGGATACGTACCCCTTCACCGGGATTCCAGGCGTTAGCGCCTGCACCATTAGTATTGGTAAAGGCTGTCCAGCCGGAGCTGTCGTTAGAGGCAGAACCATTACCGGTAAGGGTATTGTACCAGAAAGCGGAAGGATTGTTGGTATTGGTAGTAGAAAAACCGTTGGCAGCGCCACCTTGCCCGGTAATATCGATATAAGGAGTAAGCTGGTTTAAAGCGATAGAAGAAGTGAAAGGATGACCGAAGAAACGGAAAGCACGCTGTCCGCCATGTATGTATTTGTCCAGCGTCACATCGCCGGATATGTAAGTATTGCAGGTGCCGCAGGCATTGCCATGAGCAAGCACCACAGCCGTGGTGGTAGAATCTGAAAGCAGTTCCAGACCACCGTTGGTCAGCAATGTGCCTGAAGTAGGCAGGTAGGTCTTGCCGATATGCATGGTATCGCCATTGTTGATGGTGGTATTGCAGACAGCGCAACCGCTTCTGAGCTCGAAATTATCCACGCGGCCTTTACCATATATAGTGTGGCAACTATCCACCATCACTACTTTACCGCAACCGAGCACAGAACCATTGTTGGTAAGGTTGCCTTTTACATCCATTTCCATAGAACAACAGATGTTCACGGTAGCCCCGCTGTTGATGGTCACATTGTTGGCAGAAGCATTAGCGGAACAGATATTAGGGTTGCATACACCGGAAGGTATAAGCACGGAAATAGTAGAGTAAGGAACGAAACCGGCATCCCAGTTAGAAGCAGTATTCCAGTCGTTGCTGGTGCTGCAATTCCAGGTGATATAAGGTTTTACGGTCACAGAAACACAACGTGAAGCAGATACACCGCAGGAACCATTTGAAGCAGTAACACAAAGACTGCCGGAAGTAGCCGAAGTGCTGAAAGAAACGGTCACAGAATTGCCGGAACCATTGATAGTGGCGCCGGTACCGGAATAAGACCATGCATAAGTGATACCGCCGACATTAGGGACGGTATAAGTAACACCCGTCTGTCCTTGATAAGTAGTAGCAGAAGAAGTGGTGAAAGCAGCAGGTTCGGCGGCAGCAGTGTTCACCGTCATTGTCAAAGTATTGCTGGTAGCGGTAGCAGGTGAAGCACAAGCCGCATTGCTTGTCATGACACAGCTTACCGCATCACTGTTATTCAAAGAGCTGTTAGTATAAGTATTTGAATTAGAACCTACATTGTTACCATTCAATTTCCACTGATAAGAAGGAGTGCCACCATTCGTTGGCGTAGCTGTGAAAGTAACCGAGGCGCCGGAACATATAGTAGTACCCGGATTAGCAGCTATAGATACAGAAGGCGTAAGATTGGAGTTCACCGTCATTGTTATTGCATTGCTTGTAGCATTGGCAGGAGAAGCGCAAGTGGCAGTGCTGGTCATTACGCAAGTAATAACATCGGTATTTGCAAGTCCTGCGTCAGTATAAATGCTGCTGTTAGTGCCCACATTCACCCCATTCTTTTTCCATTGATAAGAAGGAGTGCCACCATTTGTAGGGGTAGCAGTAAAAGTTACAGAAGTACCAGAACAGATAGTAGAACCGGGATTAGCAGCTATAGATACAGAAGGGGTAACGTTGGCAGTAACCGTAACGCTATGTGTAACAGAATCTTTTCCGCCCGTACCAGTCACAACTAATTTCACATTATATACCCCGGCATTAGAATAAGATTTTGCCGGAGGATTGGCGCTGGTAGAGCTAGTGTTGTCACCAAAGTTCCATGCGTAAGTAAGAGAAGAACCTGTAGAGGTATTTGTGAACGTGAAAGAATTACCAGATAAACATTGTGAGTTATTGTTGATAGTAAAACCCGCAACAGTCGGTGTGCCGCAACCTGAAACAGATGGAGAGAATACAGCATAGTGGTTCTCACCGCCTGAATGATAATAAGAAAGACCAATTACTTGCCCTTCTATATTCGATTGGTTAGCAGATTTTGTGATGTCGGCATAAGGGGCAAAAACGGTGCCTTCTACAGCGCCATTCCCTTGTATGTTAAGTGTAGTAGTGTTGTAAAAGTTGTAAAGTATATAAGGGCAGTTAGATTGGCTTACGCCGCCATTGGTCCATGCGCTCCAGTTAAAAGTGCCGGAAGCATTCACATTTATTACCAATACATGGCTCGCATCCGGGGAATTATTGAAAGTGAAATTCTGCACATTATTCATGTCAGAACCAGTAAGATTCAGTGTGTTTGTACCACCGTTCAAAGTTATCTTCACTTGGTTAGGAAGATTGGTATGTGGTATTGGGTTACCATTGGCATCAGTGATATATGCATTATCAGTACAAGTGCTGATGCTGGTAGAACTAGCCTGCATAGTGCTGAACGCAGATGCGAAACTGATCACATTAGATTGAAATATAGGGTCGTGGGTAGAACTGGCAGGCGATCCAAATACAGAATTGTTGGAGGATATGGACAAACTGATCTTCGGAGTGCCATTGTAGTTATTACCCGGAGTAATGCGGATTGGTGAGTATGCGTTATTCTGGTCGGTGTACCAAACGTATGAGTTGGTGCTGTCACCGATCTTTACATAACCATTAGAATTAACACTAAGGCCATTACCACCGGAATAAATGATCTTCCCGCCAACAACAAGTGTCACAGGTATGCTATTTAGCTGGAACGTACCTACCTGGTTGGTGGATACCTGGTAGCTGCCATTGGAAGCCAGTGTCAGGTCTGTGCCAATGGCTACAGGGCCTTCTGTTTCGTTGGTTATCAGCGTAGCGCCATGCAGGGTAAAAACATTGAATGCCAGGGCAGGGGCTGTAGGGCTTTGCGCATTAACAGTAAAGGCGCAAAGTGAAAATAGAAATGCTGTTAGTAAAGTGATCTTATTCATGACCGTTTGTTTTGATCGTTTCCGTTATTGAGTGTAAAAGTCTTTCTGGACGGCCTTTTAACGAAGAAAATGAGTGGAGATAACTAGACGTTTAGTTCTTGTTAACCACTGTTTTGAAAACAGTTAACAACTAACTGCAGAAGTCGGTAACGAGCTGTTTGCAACCCATTAGCAACTCATTAACAAAGCAAATGGATGTCATGTTCAGATAGCATTGGAAATGATAAGATTAGAGAAATTGTGCCCTGCCTCCGCAACGTAGCAGTCGGTATGCCAACAATCGAGCCATAAACAAATATTAAATGCGTTTTCTCGTTTCGCCTTTAATGATAATGGTCACTATACTATTTGGCAATTAGGGATTATCTTTGCCCGCAAAATCGAAATTTTCAGATCATGAGTTTTATAACAGATATCATTGCACGTCAGGTGCTCGATTCACGCGGAAATCCAACAGTAGAAGCAGATGTACATACCAGCGAGGGCGTTATGGGCCGCGCTGCAGTGCCTTCTGGAGCATCTACAGGAAAGCATGAGGCCGTGGAACTGCGCGATGGCGACAAAAAGAAATATCTGGGAAAAGGTGTAGAGAAGGCTGTATCTAATATAAATGATATAATAGCCGAAGAATTGTATGGCTTGGAAGTGACCGATCAGCGCGGAATTGATAATGCCATGATAGCTATGGATGGTACGCCCAACAAAGCTAAATTAGGTGCCAATGCAATACTTGCAGTGAGCCTCGCAGCCGCTAAGGCTGCGGCTCAGACAACAGGGCTTTCATTATATCGCTATGTAGGTGGCGCCAATGCGAGAACATTGCCTATGCCCATGATGAATATATTGAATGGCGGCGCACATGCCGACAACAAAATAGATTTCCAGGAGTTCATGGTCATGCCAATAGGCGCCCCAAGTTTCAGCGAAGGTTTGCGTTGGGGTGTAGAGATATTCCATCATTTAAAAGGGGTATTGAAAGAGAAAGGATATTCTACTAATGTCGGCGACGAAGGTGGCTTTGCTCCTAATATCCAGAGCAATGAAGAAGCCATTGAGACCGTATTGATGGCTATTGAGAAGGCGGGTTATAAAGCAGGCGATGAAGTGGCAATAGCAATGGATGCCGCCAACAGTGAGCTGTATAACGATAAAGATAAGAAATACCATTTCCATAAATCAGGCAAAGTGGTGATGAGCAGTGAAGAACTGGTAGAGTTCTGGGTGAACTGGAGCAAAAAATATCCTATTGTCAGCATTGAAGACGGCATGGCAGAAGACGACTGGCATGGCTGGAAAATGCTCACAGATGCATTGGGTAGTAAAGTACAATTGGTCGGTGATGATCTGTTCGTAACGAACGTGACGCGCTTGGAAAAAGGCATCAATGAGAAAATAGCAAACGGTCTGCTGGTCAAGGTGAACCAGATAGGCACATTGTCAGAGACCATAGATGCCGTTACAATGGCACAGGTTAATGGCTACAATACTATTATGAGCCACCGTTCCGGCGAAACAGAAGATTCCACGATAGCCGATCTTGCAGTGGCCCTAAATTGCGGACAGATAAAAACAGGCTCTGCTTCAAGGTCAGACCGTATGGCTAAATACAACCAACTGTTACGCATAGAAGAAGAATTAGGCCAGAATGCTTATTTTCCCAAAAAAGCCATTAATTTTGGTAAAAGGTAATACGTCTTGCACATGAGTGGGTCAATGAGAAGCGCGATAAAGGTCCTCACAAACAAATATCTCCTTTCAGGGGTCATATTCGTAGTGTGGATGGCTTACTTCGATCAGAACGACTATTATACTATGCAGCAGCACAAAAAAGAACTAAAGGCTGTAAAGGATAATGTCGCTTACCTTAGTTCCGAGACCGCACGAATGCAAAAAGAGCATGATCAACTCATGACCGATCCTCAAAAGCTGGAACAGTTAGCCCGCGAAAGCTACCACATGAAGCGCGATAATGAGGATGTTTACGTCATAGATCGGAAATAAATGTTTTGCCCTTAGCTTTTATCTTACTATTACGCTTTCCTTGCGTCGCTCCTTTCATCGTTCGGGGCTCTATTGGTATATCATATGACCGTCACTGATCCTGGCAGCATACTAGCCCCTGAGATCTCTGAACATGCATTTTTGCCGCTACTGTAAATATTTCTCCCCGAAGGCTTGACATGATATTGCACATATTGTATTTTGGGCAGCAAAGCTCAATATCATGAAAAGATCATTACCACATATTGCTATTCTTACTGCTTTTATCTGCATGGTCATAGCCTGTCAGGCATCGGGTAAAAAGCAAGAGGCAGATGGAGAAAGTACGCCTCCTCCTGCTGCTGCAATAAATGCCGACTCTGTTTTGTTTAGTTTTGTTTTCATGGGTTGCAATCGGGTGGATGATAAAGATAGCAGCAACGCCAATGCTGGCCCCTCAACAGCTAACATGCCTGAGTTGCAGCGCACATTTAAAGAGGTTTGTGCACTGACCCCGAAACCCGATATGTTCTTTTTTCTAGGCGACCTTGTATTGGGGCTGCAGCAGAACCAACAGGTATTGAGTAGTGAATTGCAGGCCTGGCTGAAGCTTTACAATGACCCCACTTTTTCACCAATAGCCAGTAGCGGCATAAAGATGATAGCAGTACCCGGCAATCATGAAATGCTGTATTCTTCACCTAAAGGCGAGTTGCCTTGGAAGGCATTGCCGGTATGGCAGAGTGTCATGGCTTCCTTTATGCCTTCAGGCCCGGTGAGCAGGCCAACAGGTAAGGACAGCCTGGATAATTTACAAACCTATTCTTTCAACTATAAAGGCACCCATTTTATCATGCTGAATACAGATACGTATAATAAGAAGGGGCAGATAGGTACACTGCCTGCAAACTGGGTAGCTGCTGATATCAGCAATGCAAGAAAAGACCGGTCCATACAACATATCTTTTTGCTGGGGCATAAGCCCTGCTATGTAGATGCAAAGGTGAAAGACACAGATGCACGTATGGATACCAATATCACCAATATCATATGGCCCGCTATGGAAAGCAATAAAGCAGAGGCTATGCTGTCTGCGCATAGTCATCAGTATTACCGTTATCAACCCAATGCAGGCAAAAGCTATCAGGTGATAGCAGGTAACGGTGGCAGCCCATATGAAAAACACCTTGACAAAGAACATCAA
>Ga0206910_1200_pt1 | contig 10498 bp, 8 predicted proteins | sample Alteio_BWOrgHeat_77_FD_152949 | JGI IMG/M metagenome (GOLD analysis project Ga0206910, IMG submission 152949) | Enriched cells from forest soil in Barre Woods Harvard Forest LTER site, Petersham, Massachusetts, United States -... | ecosystem: Environmental > Terrestrial > Soil > Temperate forest > O... | reverse complement strand
ACTGCGATGGCGTTCTCTGGGCTACCGATCCATCTCCACCGGCAGTGCTCCAAGAATCGGGCCTGAAGCTGGATAGCAACAGTTATCTTCCCGTCCGTGAGACACTGCAAACCGAATCGGATACCTCCTTTTTTGGAACAGGTGACTGCATCAGTTTCCCGGCTTATCCCGAGTTGCCGAGAAACGGAGTCATGGCGGTGAGACAGGGGCGATTGCTTTACAAAAATGTCGCGGCAATGTTGAACGGCAAACTACCCAAGCCATTTCACCCACCCAAACGCTGGCTTTCACTTTTGAACACATCGAATGGAACCGCTGTTGCAACGTATGGTCCCTTAGCAACCTTGGGGCAGTGGCAGCGGCGGTGGAAAGATCGGATCGACAAACGCTGGATGCGAATGTTCGCAGTCCCCCCTCCCCTTTCCGAAACAACTGACACTCGCATGCGCTGTGGCGGATGTGGGTCAAAGGTCCCAGGAGACGTTCTGGCTCAAGTCCTGAAGGGACTGGAGATCCCAGACGAACCGCGAATCCTCATGGGCATCAAAGCGGGCGAGGATGCCGCGGTGTTCCGCACCGGCTCGGACGATTCAGTTGAAGTTCAAACCGTCGATTACTTCAAATCGTTCGTGGATGACCCCTACCTGTTTGGCAGGGTGGCCGCTTTACATGCGGTGAGCGATCTTTATGCCATGAATGCACGACCATTCGCGGCACTTTCGATCGCGACTGTCCCCTACGCGCGAGGGACCATTCAGAGCGAGCAACTCGGCGAAATGCTTGGAGGTGCCACGCACGAATTGCGGCAATTGGGTGTGGCACTTGCAGGGGGCCACACGACCGAAGGAGAAGGACTTGCACTGGGATTTTCAGTCACCGGCCATGCCAACCCAAGGCGATTGTTTCGCAAGGATGGACTGCGCTGCGGCGATATCTTGATCCTCACTAAGCCGCTTGGGATCGGAGCACTCCTTGCCGCCTTGATGCGCGGCCATTGCTCCTCGGAATGGTTCGAAGAAGCCAAACGAACAATGCTCATCCCAAACAAGGTCGCCGCCGAGATATTCGATGCAGCTGGGGTGACGGGATGTACGGACGTTACAGGTTTTGGACTGGCCGGTCATTTGCTGGAAATGCTCGATGCGAGCAAAGTTTCAGCCCGTCTCGGCCTGAAAGCAGTGCCAGTTTTGCCTGGATTCAATGACGTTGTAGCGAAGGGAATTGTCAGCTCCATGCACGAGGGCAATGCCCGTGTGGGTTGTCGATTCAAAAGCACCAAGGGATTACCGGCCTGGCTATTCGATCCCCAGACATCTGGCGGTTTGCTGGCTGGAGTCCATCTCGATCGGTTAGTGGAAGTTCTCGCAAAACTGAGCGATGTGGGTTTGTCATCCGCGGTGGCTATTGGGGAGGTGATACCAGTCGAGACTGAGGGCCCTGCGATTCACCTTTATTAGTGCGTCTTGGCCTTTACGTTGGGCGGCCTTCCTAGGCCGCCCGGGCACGGGCTGGGAAGCCGTCCTACGAAAACACCCACGCCAATCACGTATCGGGTCTTCCCACGCCAATGGCATCGGCAACGCGATTGATGTAGTTGAACCAGGCAGCGATCAGGGTGATTTGCAGTATGCCAACATCATCGAAACCCACTTCGCGCAAACGGGCAATGTCCGACGGCATCAGTTTATATGCCTCTTTCGTCAAACGAACCACGAAATCGACCATGGCTCGGTCCGCTTCGGAAAGTTCAGCCTGCGTGTGATCCCGCCGTAACTCGGCGGCGAGTTTCTCATCCAGGCTGGCCCGGCGGAGAAACTCGATGTGGCTTTCCGTTCAGTAGAAGCACTGGTTCTGAACTGAAACGACCGAGGCAATCATCTCCTGCTGTCTGCGAGTCAAGGGAAGATTGGGCTGAAGGAGCACGCCGAGTCCGGACATCATGTGCCGCATGGCTTCGGGAATGATGCTGTGGGCCGCGGTGACACTATCCGAGCCGCCATCGGGACGAGTCACGGCCTGAACCGGATCGACATACTCGGCCGGATAAAGAGCCCGAACCGATTCGTACATCCTCTTCAACTCTTCGGGTGCCTCCTCATAAGGCACCGTCTTGATCCAGGTCATTGTCGTCTCCAAAGATGTTCATCATTTCGCAAACGCGGCAACCGCAGCCTGTTCGAAAGCCTGCCGGACCTTGCCGCCTTCATTGTTCGGCCAACCTGCATGTTGAACCATGAAAACCGTGACGAGTTTGCGGTCGGGATCAATCCACAAATTGGTGGAGAAGGCTCCGCCATGCCCACACGGTCCCGCCACCACTGGACCATTCTCGCCCTTGCTCTTGCGCGTTGTTGAAAATCCAAGCCCATAACCTCCCTCGCCCTTGTTGATTTCACCCGTCTGCGTGGAAGTCATTTCTCGCACGGATGCCTCGGAAATCAGTTGCTTGCCGTCGGCTGTCTTTCCACCCCGCAAAACCATTTGACCAAATGCAGCGACATCAGCGGTTGTCGAAAAATAGCCGCCGGCGGGCATCGGCTGCCTTTTCGGATCGTTGAGTGGATACTGGAGTTGGCCGACTGTGGTGGCCTCGAGTCCATTGTTATCCTTGTTGGGACGATAGGACTTCGCCAATCTCTTAAGCTGCTCCTCGTTCGGCCAGAACGTTGTGTCCTTCATCCCAAGCGGTGCAAACAAACGTTTTTCCATGAACTGCTCGTAAGGCATCTTGCTGACGACTTCGATAATCCGCCCCGCCGTATTGATCCCTGCATTCGAGTAGACGTGTTTTGTTCCGGGTTCATATTGCAGTGGAGTCATGACGTAGCCGCGAACGCCATCGCGAAGGGAAAAGTGATCGAGGGTCGGGTCTTCGAGGTCCGATTTAAAGGGCATGCCGCTGGTATGGCGGAGCAGGTCGCGGACCGTGGGAAGCCGCTTGGGGCGATGGAGAAAAGCGTAGTCCTTATCGCCGGCCATTTGCATCATTTGGCTTTTGAACTCGGGCAGATATTTCTCCACGGGAGCATCGAGTTCGACCTTCTTCTCATCGACGAGGATCATCAGGCCCGCAGCCGTCATCGGCTTGGACATGGAAGCAATCCAGAACATGTTGTCGGGCTGCATGGGCGTTTTCGCCTCTCGATCCGCATACCCGACCGTTTCGATGGCCAACACTTTGTCCGGTGAAGCAACCAGAACCACGGCCCCGGCGAGGGTTGCCTTATCAACGAAGGGTTGCAAACCCTGGGATACCTTGGGTTCCGCGGCATGGAGTGGAATAATTGGTATAAGGGGTAGTGCGAAAAATGCGACCAGGCAGCGCAGGGAGCACATTGATGCGTCCTCGAAGGTGGGAGTGAGGAGAAGGCAGCGAAATTATCTTAGCAGCGAGTGCCAACCAAGCAAACGAAATGGTAGTTGAGCTGGAGGAGCCCTGAAACAAACCACCCGTTAGGCCGACGCGTCAGCGAGGACAACTGGCCTCGCTAACGCGTCAGCCTAACGAACAAGTTCACCGGCCCTGCCGAGGCACCCACAAACAGGTCAGGCGGCCGGGTCCGGTGCGTGGGGTTCGGCGCTCTTATTCAAGAACCGCCCACTTCGCGTCTTTGAGGAGGTAGCGCCACTTCTCTTTCTTCGCTTCTTCTCCCGAATTCACTGGCATACCCTGGATCACCGGCCCATTAGGGCTCACCACAAACACCGGTAGATCATCCTTTTGAATGACAGTCCCGGTTACACGCAGTCGCTTGCCCTGACCGCCAGAGTAGTACCCATCTGGCCACCCGTGGAGGCCGTCGATGAAAATGCCACCCTTGCCAGTCGCAACGAGGTAGGCGCCGACCTTCATATTTTCTGCAGTCCCATCGACAGTCACCGTCTGCCCGAGATAACTGGACCAGTCGGACGGCGATTGGGCCGGCTGTTCTGTCGCGACGGAGTTTGCTGGCAGTTCTTGCAGTGGCCTGTCGCGCTGCGAACAGCCGCAAAGCACGATGCCCGGAATACAAAACAAGCCGATTGCGATTTTCATCAAGATGGCCTCTTGCCGCCGAACGTATTATCAACCGACAAGTGTTTAAAACGGTTTCGGCGCCCTCTACACCTTGACTCTCCAACTACTCAACAACTTCGAAATCGCAGAGAGCGCCTCGGTGACGATTGCCTCCGAAGGGACTGGCAATCGCAAAAACGTTTCGCCGGTTTTTTCGTCTTTGTGGACGAGCGATCCGGGTCCAGGTTTGCCATCACGGGGTTTTGTGACCTGTTGGAGCAATGCTGCTCCTGCTTGGAGGATGGCCGACCAGGGATCGGAAGCAGTTGATTCGCTCACCTCCGGTATCGCTGGTTTGTTGCCGAATTCCCGCTTCGCCTCCAATGCCTCTTCCCGTTCTTCAACCTGCGTGGCTGGAATGCCACTTGTTGTCGCTTCTATCGTCTCCATGAACTTCGTCAGGCGGCTGCCGCCGAGATCGATATCGGCCGTGCCGCCATCGAGAATGCCGGAGGCGAGTCCTTTCTTGAACTGCAACACACCCAACATCCCCTCCTCGATCGTGCCCCTGGCGACAAAGTTCACCACTCGGACCGACTCCTTCTGGCCGAGACGGTGGACTCGCCCAATACGCTGGTTCAGCACCGCGGGGTTCCAGGGCAAATCGACGTTTACAACTATCGATGCGAATTGCAGGTTGAGTCCAACGCTTCCGGCATCGGTGCTGAAGAACAGGCGGCAGTCGGAATCGTTGCGGAATTGATCGATGAGTTTGCCGCGCTGAGAGCTTTCGATCCCGCCGTGGAAGAAAACGTGCCCCCACTTGCGTTTTTTGGCCGCCCGAACGAGTAGCTCGTGCATCTTGAGCCACTGGCTGAAAATCACCGCCTTCGTTCCCGGCCTTTCAAGTAATTCGCTCAACACGGTCATGATTTCGTTGACTTTCAAACCCTGATCGGATTTCGGATCGAGCAGGTAGCTGGAATCGCACGACATCCGCATATTCTGAAGGGCGGCCATCAACCGCTGCTTGTCGGCTTCGGTGAGGAATTTGAATCGCCGCCATTTGGCGACGATTTTGGCTACTACTTCCTGGTTCTCGGTATGCAAATCGCGTTGATAAGGAGTCATTGGAACGAAAATCGTGTTCTCGATACGTTCCGGCAACTGATCGAGGACCTGCTCTTTCTGTCTGCGTAACAGAATAGGTGAGAGTGTCTGGCCGATACGGTCCAGGTTGCGATAACCCGTGACCTTGCCGACGTTATCGCGCACCTGGTGTTCGTGCAGCAAACGAAAGGTCGGGCCCAGGCGATGGCGATCGACGAAATCGACGATCGAAATCAATTCCTCCAGCCTGTTCTCTAGCGGCGTTCCGGTCAGCACTACGGCATAGGCCGAGCGGACTTTTTTCACGCTCTGTGCGACGCGCGTAGACCAGTTCTTGATCCGTTGAGCCTCGTCCAGTACGACCAGGTCCGGACTCCACTCTGCTATCGCATCCAGATCCATGTAGATCGTGTCGTAATTGGTGACTTTGAAGAAAGGTTCCGGATCGGCAAACGCCTCCATGCGTTTCTGCTTCGATCCCTCAACAACCCGCAGTGGACGTTCCGTGAACTTCGTCAATTCGTTTTTCCACTGATGCTTGAGGGAAGTCGGGCAGATCACCAGAACGCGTTCGACACCAAATAAGCGGGCCATCACTTCCGCCGATCCGATGGCCTGGATCGTCTTGCCGAGACCCATCTCATCGCCGATCAGGCAACGGCCCGCGCGAGCAGCGAACAAAACACCTTCCCGTTGATAATCGTAGAGAGGAACTTTGAGCAAATCCTTGAAAACGACGCTCTTGATGCCCTTGGGAAATGCTTCATCGACTCGTTGCTTCCGATCGATGGAATCGCGAATCTCAGCCAGGTAAGAGCGGACGTCATCATTCACTCGCAAATCCGGATCGCCCTGCTCAGCGGCAACAACGAATGCTTCGAACCCGTTTGCCGCTTCTGATTTCAGTTTCCCATCATCATTGAAAAACCTGGCTGCCAATTTGGTGAGAGTTGCCGGGGCTTTGGCAGGTGGGATGTAGCAAACTTCGCGTTGCGATCCGTAGCGGAGGAACACTTCGCCGGCCGATGGCCGATAGCCGATTTTCAGCTCGCTCCTGGCTTTCGCGTTGCGTTCCAGCCTGGCGAGTGCGAACTCGAGGTGCTTGCAGGTTCCGAGTGAATTAGTTGTAAAATCCGGGCAAGTGCAAGTATTGTCGCCCGGTGAAATGCCGCGAATGGTGATGCGGTAGCAACCATTCGTTTTCGGGTTGGTCACCATGAAATCGGAGAATGCGTAGCGTTCTCCCAGATTTTTCATGGTGAACTTCTGTTCTCGCCCGAACTGACGCCTGAGGTAAGTCTGCCACTCTTCGAGCGACATCTCCTCGGGCTTATGCAAGCGAGTGATCTTTGGTTTTTTGTCGTGCTTGGCGTGCGATTTGGTGATAGACGGAGGCATCGGTTGGTACTCCATTACACTTGGGAATGCCCGGTTAATTGTATGAAAAGGGAAAAGGATTATTACAGAAGGAAAAGAGAAGTGACTGCAAAACGCTTAAGTACGAAAGCCGCGGGGTGATGGGCGGGATGTTGATCCCACAAAACCTCAATCATCAAACGGTCCTACACAGCCGGAGCCATATTTTTCCACATGGCAAAAAGGGAGCGCTGTCTGAAGTTCTTTCACTCCCTCAGTTGTCGCCTTGGTTCCACAGACATCAACTTTGATGAGTTGTTTCAATTTCGCAAGTTCTTTCAAACCCACATCCGAAACTCTTGTCCCAGCGAGGTCTAACAAGGTGAGCTGCTTAAGGTGAGTCAATTGATTAAGTCCTTGATCGGTCACCTTAGTTTGAATGAGTGACAGTTCTTTGAGTTTTGAAAGTTTTGCAATTTCCGTCAGTCCTGCATTTGTTAGTTTTGTGCCTCGAAGATCGAGTGAGCCAAGTTCCGTGAGTTTTGTTAGCTCTGCAACTCCTGCATCTGTAATCTTCGTGTAGAAAAGGAAGAGTGTGGTAAGATTGGTCAGCTTGGCAACATCCTTCAATCCTTGATCGGTCACTTTCGTATATGAAAGATCGAGTGCGGTCAGATTTGTCAGTTTAGTGAGTTCTTTAATACCCTCATCCGTCACCTCTGTAACCGGCAGATCGAGTGATGTGAGCCGTTTGAGTTGAGTCAGTTCCTTAAGACCTATATCTGTCATCTCATTTACACGTAGGTTGAGCATGGTCAGTTGTGTGAGTTTGGCAAGCTCGCTAATCCCAGTATCAGAAATCTTTGTGCACCGGAGATCGAGTTGCGTGAGTTGTGGAAGGTTAGCGATTTCGCCAAGCCCTGTGGCCGTAGCCGAAGAGAGTTCGAGGCCGAGTGCGGTCAATTGTTTGAGTTGAGCGAGTTCTCGTAAACCAGCATCAGTTACGTACGTGCCACGGATTGTGAGTTGTTTCAGTCGCGGGAGTTTTGCCAACTCCTTGAGCCCTTGGTCTGTAATGTGCTTCGAGTTCCAAAGCTTGAGCATTTTCAGTTGTTTGAGATTGGCGAGATGCTTTAGCCCTTCATCTGTAATCTCGTTGAAAAGGTAGTCGATCTGGAGCGTGGTGAGTGGTTCCAGTTCAGCAATCTCTTCAAGCATTCGATCTGTCACATGCGAGCCGAAGATTACGAGTGTTTTGAGTTGTTTAAGATTGCTGAGCTGCTTGATCTTCTCAACCGTAATGTCATTCCAATCAATTTGGAGCGAAGTGAGTTGCGTCATTTTGGCAATTTCTTTGAAGCCTTCTACAGAAACCTTCTTTGCAGAGACTCTAAGAGTGTTTAGTCGTGTCAGCTTGGTCAATTCCTTAAGTCCCGCATCAGTTACCTCATCCGAGTAATTGCAAATACTTAGACTTGTCGAGTCTGTGGCAATTTTCCGATTCACGCCCGGAATCGTAATCGTAGGTACTTCCTGCGAAAGCGCTGGAGCTGAACCCACGAACATCAACACACAAAGAAGCAACACGGCGGACGGTCGGAACATGAGGCACCTGCTACTCAGTGATTGAGACGTGCGCTGCAAGATGTAAGAGTTGAATACTACCCCCGCAAATCGCTGCCAGCAACGATTATCGACAACTTTTCTACCTCCGGCCGAGTCTAGATTTGCGTGCGGCGGGCAGATCGACCGCCGCACAAATCGCGTGCTCGATACTTCACTCTCCACGGGGAAAAGCCTGTTCAGGAGAACCTATGGCAGCGGAGTTTTCACTTACATTTCTGAGAAATGGGTTGCAGCTTCGTATGCGATCTCACCAGAGCAGGTTATCGTCTTTCTGTATTCTTCAATGCTCTTGATCTCCCGACTCCACAATTTCCTCACTTGACTCGGCTTCTTCACTCTCAGATTCTTCCCCGACTCCCAACCAGCGAATCACCAAGGGCAATGTGAGCCCCTGGCCTACCAGTGTTGTGAAGATCACAGCGAACGTGAGGAACTGAATCAACGAACGGCCCGGAAACGGTTGACCATCGGGTAAGGTTTCCGGAAGTGCCAGAGCCGCCGCGAGCGAGACAACGCCGCGCATTCCTGTCCAACCGACAACGCAGACACCCTGCCACTTAGGATAAGGCGTTGGAATCCCCAACAGGACGCGGTCGAGCCAGCGCGGTAAGTAAGCACCGGGGAACATCCACGCCAATCGTGCCAGGATCACAACCCCCGACAAGATCAACGAGTATTGGATAACGTCTTCAAATGAGTGCTGGGCGTCGAGATTGTCCAGAATGCCGCGAAGAGCAAAACCCAGGAGAATGAAGATGAAGCTATTGAGCAGGAATTCCACCCATTCCCAAACGGCGGTGGCTTCATCGTAGAGAGCGCAACTGAACACTTCCTCACAGCGGTTTCCGACCCAGAGCCCGGCTGTCACTACCGCTAATACGCCGGAAACGTGCAAGTGCTCGGCAGGAAGATAAACAGCGAAAGGAGTGAGTAGAGTAATCGTGATCTGTAGTTTGCTATCGGCAAGTTTTGTCACTTCGAGCCAGCGGTGTAAACGGATTGCCAGGATCGCTCCGAGCAACCCAATTACGATGCCACCAGCACTCACGAGGACAAACTCAATTGCTCCATCCCACATCGAAAACGCACTCACACCAAGAGCCCCGATAGCCAGCCGCAAAATGACCAGAGCGGAGGCATCGTTCACCAGGCTTTCGCCTTCCAGAATCGTGACGATGATTCTGGGCACTTTCAACCGCTTGGTCACGGCCATTGCCGCGACAGCATCGGGTGGCGACACAATCGCGCCCAGCACAAAGCCCGCCGCCCAGGGGAGCCCAATGCCGTAATGAGCCACCGCCGCCACTGCTACTGTACTGAATAACACCAAACCGACCGCAAGCAGAGTGATTGGCCGAATCTGAGCGCGAAACTCGGGCCAGGGCGTCCTGAACGCTGCCGCATAAAGCAACGGCGGCAGGAACAGCAGAAATACGATATGCGGATCGAGCGGGAAAACCGGCAGGCCAGGCTGGAGGCCGAGCAGAATACCACCAATGACGAGCAGGATTGGATAAGGCGTTTTGAGCCAGCTCGCAAGAACTCCTAACACAACAGCAATCACAAGAAGGGCAAGGATCAATTCGATAGGGTGGAAAACCATTCAGATCCCTCTGAAATCGCGTGTGTTTGACTCTCGCAAGCCGTTTACCTGCCAAATGGCACAAGTGCTTGCTTGAAGGCTGCAACATCCGAATAACGATCCGCGGGATTCTTGGCCAGTGCCTTGTGAATCGCCGTGCCAAGCGCGACCGGCAAATCCGGCCTTCGGGAGCAAAGTGGAACCGGTTCCTTGTTCAGGATGGTGAGCAGTCCGCCCGGCATTGGCGGCAGATCGAATACCCATTTCCCGGTGAGCATGTGGTAGAGCATTGCCGCGGTGCTGTATTGATCCGCGGCCGGCATCACGTCGCGGTAATTAGTGATCTGCTCGGGCGGCATATAAGCCGGCGTGCCGCCGAGGTCCCCAAGAATGGTCAAACCGCTGAGTTGGCTTGCCCGGTAGACTCGCGCTAGCCCAAAATCGGCCAGTTTCACTTGGCGTCTACCATCGGGCAGGTCGGCGAGCAGAATATTTGCCGGTTTGATATCCCGATGCACCATTCCCCGGGCGTGGGCATGACTGAGTGCATCGAGAACCTGAATTGCCAACCGGATGGCCGTGCGAATCTCCACCCGCGGCTTCTCCATCAGCACTCTCGCAACATCCGTACCCGCGACATATTCCATGGCGAAATAGAGGAGTCCGCCGAATTCACCAGCTTCGTGAAAAGTGACGATATTGGGGTGATTGAAGCGGCCGAGTGCCTCGGCTTCGAGTAGGAACCGCTTGGTGATCTGTGGATTTTCGGCCTGTGTGGGATGGACCGTTTTCACGGCCACTTCCTTGCCGTCGGCCTCCCGCCGGGC
>Ga0206910_1196_pt1 | contig 10695 bp, 6 predicted proteins | sample Alteio_BWOrgHeat_77_FD_152949 | JGI IMG/M metagenome (GOLD analysis project Ga0206910, IMG submission 152949) | Enriched cells from forest soil in Barre Woods Harvard Forest LTER site, Petersham, Massachusetts, United States -... | ecosystem: Environmental > Terrestrial > Soil > Temperate forest > O... | reverse complement strand
CCCGATCATAGTCACCGCTGGTTCGCAGACTGCGAACGCCGTCAACGTTACCATCCAGTAGGGCGATTATGCAGTAGGGCGATTATCGGAGCGCTGCGATAAAATGCAGCGCATGCGACGACTCGCCGCGGTTCTTCTCTTGTGTTCCTGCGCGCTTGCAGCGCAGACAAAGAAGATCGTCGTTTACAATCCCGGCCCCGGCCAGGTTGAAGATTTCCAGGCTGTCTCTTCCAGGGTGAAGATCGTCGCCGCGAATGCGGCTAACGTACAGGCGGAGATTGCCGACGCGGACGGTTTTATCGGAGTCATTACGCCTGAGATGTTTTCAGCGGCGAAGAAGCTGAAGTGGGTTGGCGTAATGTCGGCGGGAGTTGAGAACGTACTGTTCGTGCCCGGCGCGGATGCCTTCCGGAACAGCGATGTGACTCTGACCAACAACAAGGAAGTTCAGGGAATCGAGATCGCGGATCACGCGATGGCGATGCTCCTGTATACGTCGCGCGGTCTCAACGTATTCGCGGAGAATAGGCGCACGGAAACCTGGCAGCCGCGGCCATACGGCGGCATCGAACTGCGCGGGAAGACCGCTCTGATTATCGGCGTGGGCGGAATCGGCACGAATATCGCGTTGCGCGCCTGGGCGTTCGGGATGCATGTGATCGGTGTTGATCCCGAAGACAAACCGATCGTCGCCTACATCGACCGCATCATAAAGCCGGACCAACTCGACGAAGTCGTTCCGCTGGCGGACGTGGTGTTCATCTCCGCGCCGGATACGCCGAAAAGCCACAAGATGTTCGGAGCAAAGGAATTCGAGCTGATGAAGCAGCATTCTTACTTCATCGCCGTGAGCCGCGGCGGAATCTACGACATGCCAGGCCTCGTTAAGGCGCTGGATAGCAAGAAACTTGCGGGCGCGGGCGTCGACGTGACGGATCCGGAGCCGTTGCCTAAGGGGCACCCCCTCTGGCAGTTCGACAATGTCATGATCACGCCGCATGTCGCGGGACGCTCCGATCTGGATAACGGCCGCATGCTCGGCACCATCAAGGACAACATCGGGCGCTTCGCGGATGGGCTTCCGCTGATCAACGTCGTCGACAAGCAGAAGGGATACTGAGGCTCAGAACAGAGAAGGCTGATCCGGGGCGGCTGCTTTCTTCTTCTTGCTCCGAAGGGGACTGCCGACTACTCCGAGGATCTGGATTCCCCGCAGCGCCTGGCGCGGGACGAAAATCTTCTGGCTGTTCCCGTCGGGCTCGGGAGGCGTAATGGTGAAGCCCGCAATGTCCCACGTCAGCAGGTTGTTGGGAAGGATTCCGTCCATCACCTCGCCGTCCTGGAAGACCATGCGGACCCACAGGCCAGCCAGTTTCGGGCGGGTCATGAAGATCCTGCCCGCCTCTGCGGCGACATCGAAGTCCTTCACGAAAGAAACGCTTTTTACTTCCTGATAGGGCAGCAGCGCAAGCGCCCCGTCGGGCTTCAGCACCTCAATAGCCTGCGGCTGCAGATATGTGTAGGGATTTACAAAACCGGAGAGCGTTTCCCGATCAAAGCGCCGAACAACTACTTTTTTCGCAGTAGAACCAGCCACGGCCGCTCCGAAACCTGTTCCTACCGGAACGGACTCGCCCGATTTGATTCAAACATTTTCGCAAGTATTGTATCATTGCCGATAGGGTCGTGACCGGCATGATGATGCCAAAGGGTTTAACCGAGTCGCCCCTCTCTCGCGGCATAAGAGCATATCTGGGGTTCTGTCGTATGGAGAAGGGCCTATCGGCCAATTCGCTCGACGCGTACGCGCGCGATCTTGCCGGTTTTCAGGCATTCGCGACTCCGCTGGTGGGTGGGGAGTATCCTGATGCGGAGGTTTTGAAAACCTATCTTAACCATCTGTATAAAAAAGGTTTAGGGAGTCGGACGATTGCCCGGCACCTGAGCGCTGTGCGAGGGTTGCTGCGGTTTTTGGTCACCGAAGGACTCATTCCTGCGGACCCCTCCGAGCACCTGACCAGTCCCAAGCAGTGGAGCACCATCCCTAAATTCCTGAACCGCGATCAGACCGATAAGCTGATCGCCGCGCCGGATTCGGGGAAGCCAAGTGGCATCCGGGATCATGCCATGTTCGAGCTCCTTTATGCATCCGGTATCCGCGTCACCGAACTGGTGCGGCTGAAAATGTCGCACGTCGACGCGGGGCTCGGCGTCATTCGGGTTACCGGCAAGGGGAATAAGCAACGGCTTGTTCCGATTCATTCGGATGCCCTGAAAGCGCTCGACGACTACTGCGCGAACGCCCGTGCGGCGCTCCTCAAAGGCAAGAGTTCACCCTATGTATTCGTGACGGCCCGGGGCGGACCCCTGACCCGCCAGGCATTCTGGGCTGCAGTCAAAGTCAACGGTCGGAAGGCCGGAATTTTCCACAATCTCTCGCCGCACGTCCTGCGCCACACCTTCGCCACGCATCTGCTCGAAGGCGGCGCGGATCTTCGGAGTGTCCAGGCCATGCTCGGGCATTCCGACCTCTCCACAACAGAAATTTATACGCACGTCGTTCGCAGCCGTCTGCGTGAGACGTTCGACCGGCACCACCCGAGGGCCCGACTTTGAGCGACTACCTTTTTATGCTGGAAAGTCATCTGGACGCGCAGCAGTCGCGGGCGGTGACGGCGATGCAGCGCATCGCTACCGAAGCCGGGATGAACGTATGGCTTACCGGCGGAGCGATGCGCGATATGCTGCGCGGGGCTCCGATCCGCGATCTGGATTTTACGGTGGAGCGCGATGCCCTGAAAACGGGCAAAGCTCTGGCCCATGCGCTGGGCGGGGCCGTGATTGCGGAAGACCCTTTCAAACGCGGGGTGGAACTGGAATTTCCCGGCAAGGCTACCGCCTCGGTCTGGAACGCGCGGTCTGAGAAGCATTCGAAACCCGGCGGCAAACCGCAGCTGGCTCCCGCGGCGATTCATGAAGACCTCTCGCGCCGCGATTTCACGATTAATGCGATCGCCCTTTCGCTGAATCGCGGGTCCCGAGGGCTATTGATTGACCCTACGAACGGGCAGGCCGACCTCGCGAACCGGGAACTGCGGACTACCAATTCGTACTCGTTCTTCGACGACCCGGCGAGGATCTTCCGTCTGATTCGATTCCGGCACGCGCTCGGTTTTGAGTTGGCTGCGCGGACGCAATCGCAACTGGAGAATGCGTTACTTGAGAAGTATCAGGATGCGGCTTCTCCGACCGCGCTGGCGCGCGAGATTCGGGCGGCGTGGGCGGAGCCGAATGCGGTCGCGATGCTGGAAGCATTCGACAGCAATGGGCTACTGCGCCTGCTTTCGCCCGCGTTGACCGGCGCGAAGCTCAACACGCACGGCCTCGCGCGTTTGGAGAAGGCCCTCCACGGCGTGCTGCCAGCCGGGACGAAAGCGGGCGGACTGGCATTCCTTACCGTGCTGACGGAGAAGCTGAGTACCACCGAAGGGGCGGCGGTCCTGCGCGCGTTTGAGCTGAGTCGCGAGGAATCGGCGGCGATGAAGAAACTCGATGCGCAGGCAAAGAAGCTGGAATCGGCGCTGAAATCGTCGCGGATTCATCGGCCTTCGGATGTCTGGGGCGTGCTGCGCCAGGCGGACGCGGATGAAGTCCTGATGACGCTTTATCTCTCGAATGTGCGGCTGGTGCACGATCGGATCAAGGCGTACTACGAAAAGTACATGCCTCAGTCACAGGAAATCACGGAAGAACAGGTGATTGCGGCGGGCGCGAAGCCCGGGACTCCGAAGTTCGAGAAGACGATGCGAGCGATGATTGTGGCGCGGCTGAATGCCAGGCCGCGGAAAGTGGTTGTCGAGCCGGAACCGAGCCCCGTTGCCGCCGCCAGCGCCGGTGGACGGGGACGGAAGTAATCTTCCGATCTTCGTATAACTCCCGGGCCGGGGGGATAGATTCAACGTCCCGCGCTTTTGCTACCCTCAAGCGGCCTTGTCTTCATCAGCCGAACTGCGGCAAGTCCTGTTAACGTTTATCGCGGGGGCTGCCGAACCCGCCCTGCTCGATCCCGGCGAAGAGCCCCTGCGCCTGATCCCGGAGCATTGGGAGATCTCGGAGTGGAACGGGCGCATCGCGTTTCAGGCGTGGGATGTTCGCCGCAATCTCGTGTGCCGGATCACCGGCGTCAAGGAGCAGCGCCGGTCCCGGTTATCGCTGTACACGGAACGTTTTCCCCGCGCGCAAGGAGAAGTCCAGATCGCGGATCTGGCCGCGCCGGAGGCGTTCGAAATCGAGCGGCGGGCGAACCGGATAGCCTTTCGGGAACGCTTTCGTTTCATGCTCGCGCGCGAGTTTCCCGAGTGGAAGACAGAAGACCTGAGTTCGGAGGCGAACCTCGAGTACAGCCTCAGCCCGGCCTATATCCGTGCCATGCTTCGGCGCGGCTCGACCGGCGTGGCCGTGATGGCCGTACCTCCGGGCGCGGCGCAGCCCGCGGGGGTGGTTGCATTCGCGCTGATCTGGTTCGACCACCTTCGCCGCCGCGAGCATGCGCTCACGATCGGAAGACTGATGATTTTCTGTCCGGCTGAGTGCGTGGGCGAAATCGTGGCGCGCGCGGCGCAACTGAATCCGGTTCGTGTGGACTGCGGCGTCATTGCTTTTGACGAGCGCGACCGGCTGGGAACGGTCGATTTCAGCGATGCGGGGAATCTGGATTCAAATCTTCCGCCGTGTCGGCATTCGATGGCTCCCAATGCGAATATGCCGGCGTTTCCCGAAATTCCGGAGGTCGATCGGATGGAACGATCCGATGGGACGATAGCGTTCCGGGTTCGGGGGCTGGAGTTCGCGCGCTGGCGGCCTACTGGCGGCGGCAAACTGACCTGCGGTATCGGGCGGCGGCGCGCCTGCGGGATAGAAACTCTGGCGACGATGGGACGTGAGATTGCGCGTGTGCGGTCGGCCAGCGTCGAAGACCGGCAGCACCCGCTCTACACGCAATGTCCCGAAGGCTGGCTGGAGTCGGCGGTACGGGCGAACCCTTCCGCACTCGATGCGTCGCTGCGGGATGCTCCGATTTATGGCCAGGTACCAATATTCGCGGGACGGGATCACGGAATCGTCGATCTGTTAGGCATCGATCACACGGGCAGGTTGGTGGTGATCGAACTGAAAGCCTCGATGGATCCGCAGTTGCCGTTTCAGGCGATCGATTATTGGCTGCGGGTAGGGAAGCGTCTCCAGGCGGGAGATTTTCGCCGACTGGGGTACTTTCCCGCCGTGACCGTGCAGATGGACGCGCCGCGGATTCTGCTGGTGGCGCCGGCGCTGGAGTTCCACTCCACGAGCGAGACTATTCTCAGCTATCTGCGTCCGGAAATCGAGATCACGCGAATCGGCTTATCGGCCGAGTGGCGGAAGGAACTGAGAGTGATGTTCCGCCTCAACGGAGCGGAGCGTCCGGAGTAGCTTCGGCCAGCAGTAAGTTCGTAAAGATTCGGCGGGGCTTTGGAGGTCGGCCAATGAATTGGCGCTTGCCCGTCAGCTCACTCATTCCGCAGCGCCGTCATGGGATCCACCCGAGCCGCCCGCCGCGCCGGAATCACGGCCGCAGCCATACCGGCCATCACTAACACAAACGCGGCGCCAGCCAAAGTCGGCGGATCGCCCGTCCTCACGCCAAACAACAAACTCGCAAGCGCCCGGCCCAGCGCCCACGTTCCCGCCAGCCCCAGCGCGACCCCGCCCGCCAACGGAACCATCGCCTGCCGGGCAATCAAACCCAACACATCCGCCGGACGCGCGCCCATCGCCATCCGCACCCCGATCTCTGGTGTCCGCTGAGCCACGAACTGCCCCAGCGTCCCATACAATCCGATCGCCGCCAGCAGAACCGCGAAAACCGCAAACGCGCTCAGCAGCGCCGCGCGGAATCGTGGATAGGCCATCGTCCGCCCCAGCCGCGCGTCCATCGTCTCGACCTCGCACACCGCCAAAGTCTGATCGACCGACGCCACAGCTGGCCGCACGCCAGCCCCAGTTCCTCGCGCCACAATCGATGCCGACCACTGAGGATCCTGCACAATCGGCCGGAACGCCATCGGCGCCGCCGCCCATCCCACACGATCGAACCCGCCCAGGCGCTTCTCATCCGCCACAACCCCGACCACCGTGAGCCACGGATTCGCCGCCGAAGCATCGCCCAGCGCGATCCGCCGCCCGATCGCATCCAAATTGCCAAAATCGCGCCGCGCAAGCGCCTCATTTACAATCACAACCGGCTCACTCGACGCGCCATCCCGCTCGGTGAACTCACGTCCGCGCGCCAGGCGCTCGCCCATCGTGCGGAAATAACCCGGCGAGACGCTTTGCTCACCCGTATACCGCGAACCCGAGGACTCCACGCCCGCGATACGCACGGCTGCGCTCGGCAGAAGATACGGTGGAAGACTCGTCGAAAGCGCGGCGCGATCGCCCAGTGCGGCCAAAGTCCGTTCATAAAATCGCGCGCGGCTCTCGGGAGTCGGATATCGCTCCGCCGGAAGGCTCACCCGCGCTGTCACGAGACCAGATCTCTCGAATCCCAGCGGTTCCGATCCCATCCGCAGCGCGCTCTGCATCAGCAATCCCGCGGCCGCCAGCAGTACAAGGGAAAGCGCCGCCTCCGCCCCAATCAAAGCCCTCATGGTTCGCTGCGGAGCCGCCGACGCGCCGCCTCGCCCCACCCGCAGCGACCCAATCGCGTCCACGCGCGACGCGCGCCACGCCGGCAGAGCGCTGAACAGCGCTGCAGTGGCCAGCGAGATCACTCCCGCAAACAACAGAGCGGGCCAACTCATCTGCACATCGGCCCCCGGCGGCATTTCAACCGGAGCCATCGCGCGGAATAATCGAATCGCCGCGAACGCCACCGCCAAACCCGCCGCGCCCCCACCGGACGCAAGTAACAGGCCCTCCGTAAGCAGCTGTCGCGCGAGCCGCCCCCGGCCGCTCCCCAACGCCGCCCATACCGCCAACTCCCGCTCCCGCGCGTATGCCTGCCCGGCCATAAGATTCGCGACATTCAGACAGACGATCAGCAACACGAACGACACTGCCGCCAGCAGAATCCACAACGTAGCGCGCAGCCGCGCCTCGGCCAGAAACGTGAATTCGCCGTGCAGATCCCGCACCATCGGCGCCATATCGCGTTCCTCGCCGTCGCTCTTATTAAGCGCCGCGTGAATCGTCGAGACCTCAGCCTCCGCCTGCTCGATACTCACGCCATCGCGGAGCCGGGCAAAGATGCCCAGCGGAATCTTCTCGGGAGGCGGAGAAAAATCGGGAGTCAGCAGAATCCACGCCTGCGCCGCCGTCGGATAAAACTCAAACGACCTGGGCATCACCCCGAGCACAGAGCAGGGACGGTCACCCAGTGTAATGCTCTTCCCCACGATGGCCCGATCCGCGGCCAGCGCACCCCGCCACATTTGGTCGCTCACGACGACGGAACACCCGCGCTTCAGATCTTCCGCCGCAAACGCCCGGCCCATTGCAGGCGCCACCCCAAGCAGTCCCAAGAAGGTCTCGCTCACCGGCAACGCGAGAATCTCCTGCGCCGGACCATAACCCCGCAATACGCGCCCGCCAACCGCCCAGGTCGCAACAGCCGTCTGCGCAAAACTGCGAGCCCGTTTGAAGGCACGAAAATCCCGCAGGCTGTCGAACAGCTTCGACGTACCTGTTTCATGCGTATTTCGAAGCCACACCGCAACCAACCGCGAGGGATCCCGATAAGGCAGCAGCCGAAGCAGCACAGCATCGACGATGCTGAACACCGCCGTGATCGCTCCGATCCCGAGTCCCAGCGTCAGAACCACAATCGCTGCATAGCCGCGTCTCCGGCCCATTAACCGCAGGGCGTATCGGACATCCTGTACCAAACCATCCATCATCAGTAAAGTTCGACGCGCAATCCGCCGCTTCCGTCCCGAAGCCCCGTTTTTCGGTCGGATGGTGGCAACTGTGGCATACGGTGCGTGAAGCACGGTTTCCCGGTAACGGCGCTCTTTATGGTGGGCCCTGTAACAAATTCAATATTTTAATGGATAAATCTTTCTAAACCCGAAGTAAAACCTAAAAAGGGGTCGTATGTCAGTAACTTACTACGCAGTAAAGCGCTCGATTATTCTCTTCTCAATCAGTAATGTCCTCTGTATTGCAGCGTTCGGTCAGGCCGTTTCCGGAAATCTCTTCGGAAGCGTGTTGGATCCGAGCGGAGCCGCCGTCACCGGCGCTAACGTAACCCTTCTGAACACAGGCACTTCAATCACCCGAACCACTACGACCAACGAGTCCGGAAATTACTCGGCAACCAATCTTGCGCCCGGTCCTTACACGGTCAGCATCACCAGGACGGGCTTTAACAAGTTCGTACAGGAAAACGTGACCGTCGCCGTGGCGCAATCCACACGCGTGGACGCCCAACTCACGGTGGGTCAGGAGACCCAGGCGATCACTGTCACCGAAGCGCCTCCCGGCGTCGAAACGGACCGCGCCGAGGTCCAGACCCAGATGAGTCAGCGCCAGATCCAGGATCTGCCCTTACTCAATCGCAACTTCACGAATCTCACGCTGCTCGCCCCCGGCGCGACACTCAACACTTTCCAGCACGCCCCAAGCGAAAACCCGCAGCAATCCACGCTGGTAAACACCAATGGCCAGGAGTTCGCCGGAACCAACTATCTGCTCGACGGCATGAACAACAACGACCAGGTGCTCGGTATAACCATGGTCAATCCGCCGATCGATTCCGTCGGCAACCTCGTGATCTCAACCAGCAACTATGATGCGGAGTACACGCAGGCGGGCGGCGCCGTTGTAAACGTGTCGACCAGAAGCGGCAGCAACGAAGTGCACGGTTCGGCCTTCGAGTTCCTTCAGAACAACATCTTCCAGGCAAGGGATTCTTTCACACAGGGGCTCCACGCGCCTGGCACGCCTGAGCCACCAAACCGCGGAATCCCCGAACTGCGATGGAACCAGTTCGGGGGCTCGCTCGGCGGCCCAATCAAGAAGAACAAAATCTTCGCGTTTGGAGATTATCAGGGCACATATCGGAGAATCGGGGCCTCTCAATCGCTGCGCGTTCCCACGGTTGCGGAGCGTACCGGAAACCTGAGCGATCTTGGTGTCCCGATTTACGATCCGCAATCGGGTAATCCGGATGGCACAGGCCGCACGCCATTTCCGGGCGGCGTCATACCGTCGAGCAGAATTTCCGCCCCGTCCGCCAGTCTCCTTTCGAATCTGCCGCAGCCGAATATCGCCGCGAGCAACGCCTCGGCGAATAATTTCGCGACCAGCAACGTCGAGCCGTTCGATACCCAGCAATTCGACGTGCGCGGCGATCATTATCTGACAGAAAAGTTGAGGTACTTCGCGCGCTACAGCTTTCTCCAGGCTTCGATTACAGCCCCGGGACCTTTCGGACTCTATGGTGGCCCGGCTTATCCCGCGTGGGGATTCACGGGCGCGTCGGACGCAAGGAACCAAAACGTTGCCGCGGATGTCAGCTACGTGATCAGTCCGCGGACATTGACGGAGATCCGGTTCGGCATGTCGCGCTACCGGGTGACGGTGAGTGCGCTCGATCAGAGTCAGCAACTGGCGACCACGGTCGGCATTCCCGGCCTGAATGACCCGAACCGTCCCGATACGTGGGGACTCCCCGATCTCAACATCAACGGCGCCGGCGGATTCACCATGGGTTATTCCTGCAACTGCCCTCTGCATCAGCGGGAAACGGTGTTCGACTACGTCAATAACTGGACCAGAACCGCTGGGAACCACACCATCAAATTCGGCGGCACCGCGGAGCTTGCCTGGAACCAGCGGCTGCCCAGCGATAACCATCGCGCGGGCGTCTATGCCTTTCAGCCCAGCGTGACCTCACTTGCGACGGATCCGTCGAGCGGCCTCGGCCTCGCGTCGTTCGAATTGGGCCTGCCGTCCTCCTTCAATCGGTTTGCGCAGCTCTCAACCACTCAGGAGGACCGTCAGAATCGGATGTTCTTCTTCGCCCAGGATACGTGGCGCGCAACGCAGAAGCTCACGATCAACTATGGCTTGCGGTGGGATACCTGGTTGCCGGATTACTCGCTCAATTCGGGACAGGGCGGCCGGTACGACGTCACCAACAACATCGTGTATGTCGCGGGAGTCGGCGGAGTATCGAAGTCCGGAAACGCGCAGACGCAGTGGCTGAATCTTGCGCCCCGCATCAGCGTGGCGTATGCCGTTAATCCGAAGACCGTTGTGCGCGCGGGTTATGGGCGCAGCTACTTCCCCGGCACCTTCGGCTGGACCTTCAACAACATGGCGGCCGACGTGTACCCCTCGATCGTAAATCAGAGCCTGCCTGCTCCGTCTCCCTTCCAGGCAGTGTTTCCTTTCACCACCGCGCCTCCCGCCGCTGTCTTCCCCACCATTCCCTCAAACGGCATGTTGCCTCTCGCGGACGGCATCGGCGTGAGTTACATCCCCTCAAACCAGAAGATCCCGAGCGTCGATCAATGGAATTTCACCATCGAGCGCAATGTGGCTCAGGATCTGAATATCTTCTTCGCGTATGTCGGAAATGTCGGCAGGCATCTGAACGGAGGCTTCCAACTGAACGTGGCTATTCCGGGTCCGGGACCCTTCGATCCGCGCCGG
>Ga0206910_1195_pt1 | contig 10703 bp, 7 predicted proteins | sample Alteio_BWOrgHeat_77_FD_152949 | JGI IMG/M metagenome (GOLD analysis project Ga0206910, IMG submission 152949) | Enriched cells from forest soil in Barre Woods Harvard Forest LTER site, Petersham, Massachusetts, United States -... | ecosystem: Environmental > Terrestrial > Soil > Temperate forest > O... | reverse complement strand
CATCGATGATGCCGGCGACTTCGTGGCCGGGCGAGCGAGGAAAAGTGATCCAGGGCATCAGGCCATCTTTGACAAAATGGTCGCTGGAGCAAACACCGCAGGCGGTGACTTTGATGCGGACCTGGCCTTCGGCGGGTGTGGGAATTTCGCGTTCGATAATTTCGAAATCGGCTTTCGCTTTGGGGACGATGGCTACTTTCATTTTCGGCATGCGGGGTTTTCCTCTCGCGCTTGGATGCTTGACGGTGGACTCAGGTTAGAGGCACTGGCGACTACAAAGACCGGGAAAAAGATTTAAACACAAAGTTCACGAAGTTCGGAGCACAGAGATCACGGAGGGATCTAACTGGAAAAAGTTATTGCGGGTATTGGCGGATGTTGGTGACTTTGTCGCCCTGGAAGCGGATGAAGATCGTTTTGGACGGCGGTTGACCGTAGATCCAGTCTTCGATGTCGTTGCCTTCGGCGTCGCGTTCGCGGACTTTGTGTTCGGGCTTGCCGATGGCGGCGACTACTTCTTCCTTGTCCATGCCTACCGTCGGGCGGCGGTCCTGAATCGCCTTCTTGAGTTCCGGCGAGAGTGTGTCGACCCAGTGGACTGCGGCAGAACGCTGGCGCGAGAAATCCATGAACGGGGCGAGGAGTTGTTTGAGTTGCTCGGGCGTCATCTCCGGGATGGTTTTGTCGAACTCCAAGTAGATGGTGCTACCCATGCCTTGGCGGACGCCTGGGGGGGCGTTTTCGTTCGTGGTGGAGGTTTGGGAACCCATGGGGACGCCCATGCCGATCTGAACGTGATCGCGCCAATTCTTTTTGAGCTTGCCGCCGCCGTTGACGTCGACCTCGATGGTGTGTCCGCGGAAGTCGAGTTTGGTGATCTGCACCGGATCGCCGGTGTTTACCGCGGCGCCGTGAGTGGCAACGGCGCGGCTAAGTTGATCCTCGTTGACGGGCTTGCCGACGAAGAGCAGAAAACCTTCCTTGCCGCCGGGCATGGGCTTGAGGGCCTTGGCGAATTCGCCGGAGACGTAGCGGATCAATTGGAGCCGGGTTTCATCGCGAAGAGGACCGGACTTCGAGACACCTGGCTGGGCGGATTGCGGATCTTGACCGGACGGCACAGTGCTGCCGTAGACAGGCAGCAGCGAAATGTCATCACCGGAGGGAAAAGTCTGAACGGAAGGTGCGGGAGAGTAGAGGCGTTCTACGCCTGGGACATCCGCCGTGGCGAACAGAAAGGCTGCGAGAGTAGGAGCAACCCAATTGGGCATAAACCCGGTACCCACCTGCCCCGGTTAACGCGGGGTCTATTCTATGATGCTTTTTCGTGGAAAAACAGATGGTGTTTTTTGGGGCAGGGAGCAGTGTACGGTCGAGGCACCTGTCGCCAAAGCGGTGGGTTGCCGCGGGCGATTGTGGTTTTGCGAGCTTACCCGGTGGCTCGGACGGTTTGGTAGCAAGGACGCACGTAAAGTGCGCCCCCACACCGGATCGTAAACATCTCGCGTGACCGCATCGATTTAGGAGACGTTGACCTGGACGCCGGAGCGGTCGATTTTCATGGGGAGGACTTGGCCGCCGGCTTCGGCTATTGCGGCTTCTACCTTTTCGCGGGCGTCGGGCTCGATCAGGAGGACTACGCAGCCGCCACCGCCGGCGCCGCAGACTTTTGCGGCTAGGGCGCCTTTGCGGCGGGAGCCGTCGACGATCTTGTCGATCGTTTTGGTAGAGATCGTGGGGAGATTTTTCTTGCGGAAGGTCCATTCTTCACGCATCAGGCGGCCGGCTTCGGCCCACTGAGATTTTTCCAGGGCGCCGCGAAGGGCCTGGGCTACTTCGGAGATGCGGGCCAGGTTGTGGTGGACTTTTTTGTTGCCGTTGATGTGTTTCTGGAAGACGTCCCAATTGTTGATGGCGGATTTGCGGGGCTTGCCGGTGTAGCAGAGGACCAGGCGCTTTTCGAGTTCGGAGAGATCGACGCGGAGTTCGGTGCGGCGCTCACCTCCTGGGGGGAGCTCAATCGCGGCGGCGCCACCGAAGGCGGGCGGGTAGTGATCCTGCGTACCCGTGGGGACGCGAATGACTATGGCCTCGGCATCGCGGCTGATGTGGATCCAGTCGGCTTTGCTTTTGCCAGCGGCGGTGAAGCGATCGAGCGCGGCGCAGATGGCTACGGCCATGGCGCTGGAACCGCCTATGCCTGCGCCTGCTGGGGCTTCGGAGTTTGTGATCAGGGTGAAGCCACCTTCGGGTTGGAAGAATTTTGCGATTTCGGCGAGGAGCGGAAGGTGGTAGCGCTTCCCTTTTATCAGGGCGGCGAAGGAGTCGAAGCTTTCTTCGAGTCGAGTATCTTGGGAGATCAACTTGATGCGGTCGTCACCTTCGGGGTGCTGGTCGATGACGCAGGAAGCATAGCGAGTGATGGCAGCGTTCACCGTGACCGCACCCGGGTGAAAAAGATAGAGAGGCCAGATGTCGAGAGTTCCACCGGCGAGATCGACGCGGGTGGGTGCTTTGGATATGATGCGCATGTAGGTGTTCGCTGAACCTTTGTCGTGCCAGTTGGATTTAGGCGGAATGATTTGGCTGGAGTCAGTTTGCCGTAGACGGGGGTTGGGCTCAAGAGAGGAGGCGTGGGAGTGTGGAGAGAGAGTAACAGCGCGGGGACAGGATCGTGCTTGGGTGGTGGTGGGGTGATGGGGTTGAGTTGGTCAAAGGCGGCGCCGAGTCGCCGCAGTCCATATGATGGTGCGCCAGGATCGTGGTTGCGCAGGGAGCAGAAAGGGATTAGATGGATTGCAACCGACGAGGCGGTGCTTGTGGGTCGGGATCTTGCCGAGATGGGGCGCAGCGTGCTGCGCCCCTACGACGCAAGAGGTCGTCGGAGTTTATGGCGGGAGGAGCCCTTCGAGGCTCAGGATAAACAAGCGCCTTCCCCCGACCGAAAAGACCGGGATTGTCAGGAGGCGCCGGCGGCCTGGTTGCGAACTAGCAGTGGCGTTATCTTTTTTTCTTTGGCCAGGGCGGGATTGGGTTCGAAGCAGCGGCGGCAGCGGGCTTCGTACATGCCGGTGGCGCCGACTACGACCAGCTCTTCGCTTTCGACCAGCCGTTGGGTGTGGACTGCGGGATTGCCACAGCGGACGCAGATGGCCAGGAGCTTGGTGATTTCTTCGGCGATGGCGAGGAGGCGCGGCATGGGTTCGAAGGGGCGACCGCGGAAGTCGGTGTCCAGACCGGTGACGATTACCCGCTTGCCCAGGTTCGCCAGCTTGTTGCAGACGTCGATTACTTCTTCACCCAGGAATTGGGCTTCGTCGATGCCGATGACTTCGGTGCGGGCGTGCACCTTTTCCATGATTTCCGCGGCTTTGGTTACGTTGTCGGAGGGGATGCCCAAGCCGGAGTGGGAGATGATTTCGTTGGCGGCGTAGCGCTCGTCGATGGCCGGCTTAAAGATTTGGACGCGCTGGCGGGCGATTTCCGCGCGGCGGAGGCGGCGGATGAGTTCTTCGCTTTTGCCGGAGAACATTGGACCGACGACTACTTCGATCCAGCCCATGTTGCCTTTTACTATGTCCACTTTTTGCTCCTCAGTGTTGAATCAGTGCTAGTTCGCTGATCGTTCCCTATTGTCGGATCGCATCGCCGGGCTTCAGCCCGGCGGCTACATGGCCGCTGCGGCGGCGGCTTCATACATCTTGGCATTGTAGAACGGAGCGAAGGCGGCGACCAGGGCTACGCGGAAAGCTTCCTGACGGGCGATCAGATTGGCGGAGAGTACGCCCCAAGCTCCCTGGTTGTCGCGGACGCCGATCGCGCCGGCGAAGCGGTCGACCGCTACCGAGAGCTCGATGCCCTTGTCCAGGACTTCGTGAGCCAGGGCTTCGGGAAGTTCGATGGCGCCGGAGCGGCCGAAGTGGCCGCGGGTGCCGTCGGTGACGTAAGCCCAGCCTTCGAGGAAGACGCGGCGGTTCGTTGTTGCGGCGGCGAGTTCGACGGGCGAACTGCCGTTGGGTCGTGGGTGCGCTTGGATAACGTCCAGGCCGCCTTCGAGGCCGACGAAGTAGCGCCAGGGTTGGTTTTCCTTGGCGGCGATTTGGGTAAGGGCTTCGGCGCGATGGCGGGCACCGCGCATTAGTTCCTCGCTGGACGATGGTGTGTGGCTGACGCCGGTTTCCACTTCGCGGCCGACCAGTTCGAACTCGGTGTCGGGAAAGAGATGCGCGAATTGCCGAAGGGCTTCGGAGACAGCATGGAGTTTGGGTTTGCGGGTGCTGCCGACGGCGATGATGGTTTTGTTCATGGGGCCGGAAGGTGAGGATAGTAGCGAGTGTGAAGATGGATTGCAGCGGAAAAATTGGGGACTGAGGAAAACAAGGAGGAGATTGAGAAGTGGTGCAGCAGGTTACGGAGAGCGAATCGGTGACGCCGTATACTATATTCCGATTGTTTCAGGTTTTTTTCGGAGGCTTGATGCTTCATCGATTCTTGCTGCTCGGTCTGATTTTCGCTGGCGCGCTGGCGCCCAGTTTTGTTCTTGGGCAGACGACGAATCCGGCGCGTGCGTCCGAGGCGAAAATCATCACCGTGCGGCCGTTGGCGCTGGAGGATGTGCGGTTGACCGGCGGGCCGCTGAAGCATGCTCAGGAATTGGATGCGGCGTATTTGTTGGAACTGCAGCCCGACCGGATGTTGGCTTATTTGCGGATTCGGGCTGGGCTCGGGCCGAAGGCCAAGGGTTATGGCGGATGGGACGGCGGGGGGCGGCAGCTGACCGGGCACATCGTGGGACATTACTTGTCGGCGGTCAGCTTGATGTATGCCGCCACTGGGGATGCGCGATTTGAGGAGCGGGCGGACTACATTGTCGGCGAATTGAAATTGATTCAAGACGCGCAGGGGGATGGGTATATCGGAGCGCTGTTGGACAAGGATGGCGTGGACGGGAAATTGCACTTTCAGGAGTTGTGCAAGGGCGTCATCAAGTCTGGCGGGTTTGATCTGAATGGGTTGTGGTCGCCTTGGTATGTGGAGCACAAGATTTTTGCGGGGTTGCGCGACGCCTATCGCTACACGGGGAATCGCACGGCTTTGGATGTGGAGATCAAGTTTGCGGGCTGGGCGGACAGCATTTTGTCGAAGATGGATGATGAGCAGATTCAGCGGATGTTGAATACGGAATTTGGCGGGATGAATGAGGTGGCGGCGGATTTGTATGCGGATACGGGGGATCGGCGGTGGCTAAAGTTGTCGGATGAGTTTGAGCAGAGATCGTTTGTGGATCCCTTGGCCGCAGGCGACGACATTTTGGGCGGGAAGCATGGGAATACCAATGCGCCGAAGATGATCGGGGAGTTGGCTCGATACATTTACACGGGGAATGAGACGGATGGGAAAGCGGCGACTTATTTCTGGGATCAAGTGGCACTGCATCACAGCTTTGCGACCGGCGGGCATGGGCGGAACGAGTATTTTGGGCCGGCAGACCAGCTGAATGATTTGGTGGATGGGCGGACAGCGGAAACCTGCAACGTCTACAACATGATCAAGATGTCGCGGACTTTGTTTTCGGTGAAGCCGGAAATTCGGTATGCGGATTTTCATGAGCGGGCATTGTTCAATCACATTTTGGCTTCGCAGGATCCGGCGGATGGGCGAGTTTGCTACATGGTGCCCGTGGGGCGCGGGGTACAGCATGAGTATCAGGACAAGTTTGAGGATTTTACGTGTTGCGTGGGAACTGGGATGGAAAGCCACGCGCTGCACGCATACGGGATCTACTACGAGTCGGGCGATAAATTGTGGGTGAGTTTGTATGCGCCGACCGTGGCGAACTGGAAGGCTGCGGGCGTGCAGGCGGAGATGACGACGGATTTTCCGGCCGGGGAACACGCTTCGCTGAAGATCACGGCGACGCCCGGCACGGCGAAAAAATTCACTCTGGCGCTGAGGCGGCCGTATTGGGTGGGGGCGGGTTTTTCGGTGAAGGTGAACGGCTCGGCGATTGCGGACTTGCCGGCGGCGGATTCTTACGTGGAGATTGTTCGGACATGGAAGAAAGGTGACACGGTGGAGGTGGTCTTGCCGAAGACGCTACGCACCGAGCCATTGCCTGACAATCCGAATCGTTTGGCCGTGATGTGGGGACCGTTGGTGCTGGCTGGGGATTTGGGGGCGGAAGTCGTGGCGTCGCGGAAGGCTGAAGAGCAGAATTTATTGATCGGGAAAGCGCCGGTTTTGGTGGCAGCGGCTCAGCCAGTGGACAAATGGCTGATGCCGGTGGCCGGGAAACCGGGGGAATTTAGGTCGACTGGGGTCGGACCCGGATCGGACATTGAGTTTGTGCCGTTCTATCAATTGCCGCGGCGGCGGTACGCGATTTATTGGGATATGTACACGCCTGCGGAATGGAAGAAGAAGTCGGAGGCGCACGCGACCGAACAGGAGAAGCAGCGCAAGCTGGAGGCAGCGACGGTGGCGTTCGTTCAGCCAGGGCAGATGCAGGCCGAGCGGGATATCAATGAGCAGGGTGAGGAGAGCGAGCCGGTGCAGGTGGAAGGACACTACGGGCGGCGGGGGAAGAAATGGTTTTCGTTTGATTTGAAGGTAGACGCGGCTCATCCGATGCTCTTGGCGGTAACTTACAGCACCGAGGCGCGGCGAGATGGAGTTTTCGAAGTGCTGGCGGAAGGAGTGAAGCTTGGAGAGCGGCGCGTCGAGCGGAAGAGTCCGGAAAAGGAAGTGCACTTCTTCGATGTGGAGTATCCCTTGCCAGCGGAATTGGTGCGAGGAAAGGGGAAGATTACGGTGCGCTTCGAGGCGACGGGAGAAAACGAAATTCCCGGCGTATTTGGGGTGCGTGTTGTGCGCTTAGCGTCGAAATAGACGCGAAGCTCGCGGTTCTTACGAAACCAGTGATTGTGAGACCGCGGGTATTGTAGTGGACCTCAGTGCCGTGCAACGAGAGGTCGCTACGATAAGGACAAAAACGGAAGGAATGGAGCGGCCTATCGGAATCGAACCGACACCTGAACCTTTGCAAGGTTCGACAAACTAATCTAAGACGCTGGAACGGCGGCACTTAACACGCTCGCGCATCTCTTAATTGGAAAATGATGGAAAATGGCAGGCAACGAGTTCAGACGAAATCGAACCTGGGTCCGAGGCTTGGGAAGCTAGTAATAGAAGTCTGAAAATGCTTGAACTGGCGACACAACGTTCAATCAAGCTTGCCACGTAGCTTCAGATCCATATGGTTGATGTTTCTCCTGTGCATTTGCGTCGCGACGGTACGCTGACTGCAACTCCGCCCGACTGCCCTAGAATGGGCAGGGATCGCCGGGTAAGTCAGAGTTTTGCTCAACTCTATGGGTTATGCAGCAGCGATGACAAGAACCCACAAAAGGGTCAGGTACCGACCAAAGGTAAGCCTTGAAGGATCGAAGCAGAAGCGCGATTGTTCCCCCGAGGTCGCAGCGGCGACACCCTCAAGGTTGACCCGGCGGGACATGAAACATTCAGCTACTACGCCTGCTGGCTCGACATCAATCAACCATCAGATAAACGCTTCCCACTGGTCACCAGCAACCCGGACGGTCCATTCACCGGCCCCGGGCTTGAGGCGATTGCCGACCTGATCCGGGGGGCGCACCAGTGCCTTGTCGCTGAAATCAACTTCGACCTGGATCCTATTGCGCCGGGCGCCACCACTGCCAACTCCGACAAACTGGCGCAACGCAATCTCTCCATCGACCACTCCGACAACCCTGGCGCCGCCGACACGCACCGCGTCCAACACACCTTCACCATCCGGCCCACCACCCTCAGTCCTCAACCTAAACAGGGCTCCGATGAGCTCATGATTCAATGGGGAGCCACGCCGCCCGGAACGGTCGCCAGCCTGTATCTGCCCGGAGTGAGCGCCGCGGAAATCATTCAGCTGGCCGACCGACGTTATACGCGGAATCGCTGGAAGGCGGTGGATGCTTACACGCTCGAGACCGCGGTAACCGGCGCCGTTAGCTATCTTCCGGTGCCCTCCGGAAGTCCCGCAGACCTCGCGGTCCTCCTGACGCTCGACCTGCCTGCTACCGTCCGGGCAGGCCAGACCTTTCGCGTTGTTCTTCACCAGATCATCGACTCGCCCGCACCCCGACCACGTCCTCTCTTCACAGCACCTCAAGTCGGCGTCGTCGTACGAGCCGCTACCCGAACAACAGCCGCTGCCGTCGTTGATCGGCGTATCAATTCCAGACACTTCCTCGGAGCGTTTCAGTTTTCCGTTCTGGTGCAGACTCGCCGCGAGATTCTTCCCTTCATCGAGCGCACACTGGTCAACCTGCGCCGGGTCATTGCCACGATACCGCACGAGAATCGCTGGTTTCCCGTCATTCAGCGCTACCTCCGACAGGTCGCCGGCAAAGTCACAGGCCTTGGCGGCCACGGTGAAGGTGGTCCAGGAACCGGCCAGCACGAACCCGGGCATCACGAACGTCACGAGGAGCATCGCCGCTTTGAAGGCAAAATCGCGAGCCTCCGTTACAACCGCTTCGGCGACTTCGAGGGCTTTGCGCTTCGGACGGAAAAAGATGAACTGCGCCACTTCAAGACCCATGAGCGCGGGATGGAGGCGATCGTGCGTCGCGCTTGGCGCGAACGCATCGCTGTCCTAGTGATTTCCGAAGAACATGAACCGCACGAGCCGATCTCGATCATCTTTTTGCGTGCGCCATCGGAGGAATAAACTAGGCTTCTTTTGGCGCCCAGAATTCGGGCCTCAAATCACGACCACCTTCCACCGTTCTTCGAACTGCGGAGTCAAACATCTGAGGCTTGTCCGCTGCCCAACGACCGGCTAATGGGCCGCCACCAAGCTTGAAGCAGAGCACTTGTGGATGGGACACCGTCGCTGAGCAATTCTTTCGTTTTACTCAATACCACAGCCGTGGACAATCTCATAATCGTGAAGTTTTCGCATTCCGAGAGGATGCGTCAAGCTTATCCGGTCGTTGACTTAGGACGACTAGCTCTGCCGGAATCGTACGGAGCTGCTCTCGAAAGTCACTTCGGCGCTACTGCGCGGCTCGGCAGGAATCAGGTTGGCGCGTCGTCTACAACACGTCTCCGAACTCGGGGCCTGAATCCAACGCCAACTTCTACCTGCTCCCCTTCCTTTACTTCGAAACATCGTTCAGCCGGTGGGCTGACGCGTCGGCATTGCTCCAGCTGCGAGGAGGACTGTTCCGGCGAAGAGCGTGGTGTCTCCGATGTAGTTCAGGGCCTCGACTAGTTCGTTTGGCGGGGCGGCGGCGAGGATTGGGAGGTACATGCATAGCACCATCAGGGTCAGTACGATGCCGAGCAAGGTGGCAGCGGTGCGAGCTTGTTTGTTCAGCAAGAGGGCTGCGCCGCCGGCGAGCAATGCCAATCCGGTCAGATAGCCCCAGAGGGAGCGGAGTGGAATCCACGCGGGGGTCAGTTTGGCTAGCGGAACACCGGGAATGATGTCGGGGTGAAGGAAGTGCTCGACGGCAAAGAAGACCAGAATTGCTCCAAGAGCGATGCGCCAGACCGGGGGAACGCGGTTGGCGAAAAGGAACAGGCCGCACGCGAAGGCGATTTCCCGGGCGGCGACGGCCCAGAGAATGCGATTTTGGGGATCGGCCAAAGCATTCGGTGCATGGATCATCAGAACAAACAGGACGAACATCAATCCTGTTAAGGAGGCTGCCAAACGGGCGTGCCTGTTGAGCGCGATGCTGGTGGCGGCGGCGAACAGCGCGAAGCCGACGAAGTAAGCCCAGAAGAGATGTCCCGGCATCCACTTAGGAACAAGTTGAGCGAGGGCCCTGGGGGCGGCGAGATGCTCTGCGCCGAACATCGCCAGGCCAACCGGTGCGAACACGCGACCCAACACGGGCAAAGCGGCGAACTTCGGCGGCAGCTCCTTGCGAAGGGAGATCAGGGCCAGAAGTAAGTAAGCGAGCCCGGCAAACCACATCCAGAAGACAAGGCCTGAGGTCACGGCCTCGGATTGTGTGTGGACGCGATGGTGTCCGTCAAGAAAAACTCGTCGTCTTCAAGAGAAACTAGCAAAACGAGAAGCCAACAAAACGAAAACAATATAGTAAGTCAGAGGCACAGAGCCTTGACGGTGGTAAGAACTTTACGGCGCTATTGGTTGGTGCTGGCCAGGCCCACGCCTGAAAGGCCTGCCTCTTGCGCTTGGGCCAAGGAATCGTTGGTGGTGGCGGGGCGGTCTTCGGGGGTGACGTACATATTGAGGCTGTTGTGCGATTTGGATTTATCGAAGGTGGCGACCACGTAGTAGCTGCGGATGCCGGTGGCGCCGTAAGGGTCGGGGCGGGCGGTAATGGTGAAACCGATGATTGTGCCAGCGCTTCCGGTTTGAATCGTGTACCGGAAATCGTAGCCGGAGTGCGCGAATTGTCGTTTCGTGGGATGCAGGGTGGGGCCGAGACAGCGAGAAACGTTTTCGTCGGGATCAGAAATGGTTTCGTTGGTTGCGTAGGACATGGGACCGTTTGTCGCGTATTGGAGGCAGTGTAAGAGTTCCTGAAGCGGATATTGGGCGGGAAAGTAGAGATACGTGCCTCCCTTTCCGTGCGGACCATCGTAACGATACCGGATCAATCCGAACTGGTTGCTAAAAATGCTGGTGACGTCGGGGCCTTTGGGCT
>Ga0206910_1079_pt1 | contig 10832 bp, 2 predicted proteins | sample Alteio_BWOrgHeat_77_FD_152949 | JGI IMG/M metagenome (GOLD analysis project Ga0206910, IMG submission 152949) | Enriched cells from forest soil in Barre Woods Harvard Forest LTER site, Petersham, Massachusetts, United States -... | ecosystem: Environmental > Terrestrial > Soil > Temperate forest > O... | reverse complement strand
CTAAATTCGTTTGTAAAGTCCCACCATTATTAACCGTGGTACCCCCTGTATAATTAATATTCCCTGCTAAAGTCGGGGCGAGTACCAAAGTCCCTCCATTGACCACCGTCCCCAGTGTATGATTGATCGCATTTGCCGTCGTCGGTGCTAAGGTCAGCATACCCGTGTTCTGCTTAGTCAAGGTACCCGCGCCGCTGAGGGTGCCTGAAAAATTGGTATTTCCACTATTAGTCCCCGTCAATAAAATCGGATTCCCACTACTCCCCAAGGTGATCGCGCCGCCTGGATTCGTTGCAGTATCATTCAAATCGCCAATGGTTTGGCTAAGTCCATTTAAATTAAAGGTGCCGCCCGCTTGCAAGCTCACACTGCCTGTCGCTGGCATCGCATTGGCGACATTGGTTTGTAAAGTTCCAGCATTATTAATCGTGGTACCACCCGTATAATTAATTGCGTTGGCCACCGTCGGCGCCAATATTAAAATTCCTCCATTGACCACCGTCCCCAGCGTATGAGTAATCGCATTTGCCGTCGTCGATGCCAAGGTCCAGCTGCCCGTATTTTGCTTAGTGATTGTTCCGGTGCCACTGATAGTCCCCACAAAACTCGTATTCGCACTCGTTCCCAATGATAAAATTGCAGTGCCCGATCCTAGCGTCACCGCACCACCCGGAGTGACAGCGGTATTTTTTAAGTCGCCAATGGTTTGGTTAAATCCATTTAAATTAAAGGTACCGCCTGCTTGCAAGCTCACATTGCCTGTCGCTGGCATCGCATTGACTAAATTCGTTTGTAAAGTCCCACCATTATTAACCGTGGTACCCCCTGTATAATTAATATTCCCTGCTAAAGTCGGGGCGAGTACCAAAGTCCCTCCATTGACCACCGTCCCCAGTGTATGATTGATCGCATTTGCCGTCGTCGGTGCTAAGGTCAGCATACCCGTGTTCTGCTTAGTCAAGGTACCCGCGCCGCTGAGGGTGCCTGAAAAATTGGTATTTCCACTATTAGTCCCCGTCAATAAAATCGGATTCCCACTACTCCCCAAGGTGATCGCGCCGCCTGGATTCGTTGCAGTATCATTCAAATCGCCAATGGTTTGGCTAAGTCCATTTAAATTAAAGGTGCCGCCCGCTTGCAAGCTCACACTGCCTGTCGCTGGCATCGCATTGGCGACATTGGTTTGTAAAGTTCCAGCATTATTAATCGTGGTACCACCCGTATAATTAATTGCGTTGGCCACCGTCGGCGCCAATATTAAAATTCCTCCATTGACCACCGTCCCCAGCGTATGAGTAATCGCATTTGCCGTCGTCGATGCCAAGGTCCAGCTGCCCGTATTTTGCTTAGTGATTGTTCCGGTGCCACTGATAGTCCCCACAAAACTCGTATTCGCACTCGTTCCCAATGATAAAATTGCAGTGCCCGATCCTAGCGTCACCGCACCACCCGGAGTGACAGCGGTATTTTTTAAGTCGCCAATGGTTTGGTTAAATCCATTTAAATTAAAGGTACCGCCTGCTTGCAAGTTCACATTGCCTGCTATCGGCATTGTATTGATCACCGTGGTTTGTAAAGTGCCACCGTTATTAATTGTCGTACCGCCGGTATAAGTGTTAGTGCTTGCATTTAAAATGGTGGTACCCGCTGTTAAAATAAGCCCTCCGGCTCCACTCATACTCCCACCCAAGGTAGTAGTAGCAGTGTTTGTCATCGTCAAAAATCCATTTAAGGTACCTGTACCATTTAAAGTCAGATTATTGCTCGCTCCTCCCCCAATCGTTGAACCTGCCACACCCACTGTAAAAGAAGGATTATTGAGCGTCACCCCTGATGAGGTGGTTTTTAATACGCCACCATTTAATAAAAGCGCACTTGTCCCTAAGGCAGTATTTGTGTTGGCTACCAAGGTCCCTGCAGTTAAAGTCGTCGTACCACTATAGGTATTAGCATTTGATAATATTAATGAACAAGTTGTATTCAATTCATTTTGCACCAATGAACTGGCAGCTGTTCCATCACTTAATATGCCGCTTAAAGTTATCGTACTATTAGCGGTTTGATTGGCTATCGTTAAGGTATTACCATTTAAACTTGCATTTGAACTCAACTCTAAATCATTACCGCCGGTACCACCAATAGTTGAATTAGCCGTCAAAGAAAAAGGATTTGTCACTATTAATGACGTATTCGATTGCAGCCTACCTCCATTTAAAGTCAACGGACCTGTACCCAGTGCCCCCGCATTTCCCAATATCAATGTCCCACTGGTTAAGAGGGTTCCATTCACATAACTGTTAGCACTCGCCAAGACTAATTGACCATTTGGGCCATTTTGCACCACCAAAGAGCCCGTCTGGTTTAGGCTATTATCCACTAAGGTGTTCAATGTTATTGTATTGGCTGTATTATTAATCGTTAATATACGACCATTTAGATTGCCCCCTGATGAAGAAGGCGCTAAGGTAAGGTTATTCGCCCCTCCAATCGATGAATTAGCCGTCAAGATAAACGGGTTAGTCACGGTGCCCGATAAGGCAGCCGTCGCTTGTAGTGCACCTCCACCGAGTGTTAAGGGCCCTGTTCCCAATGCTGTATTATTACCCAATACCAATGTCCCAGCGGTCACGGTGACGCCACCGGTATAGCTGCCCGCCCCTCCTAATATTAATGTGCCTCCCGCCCCATTTTGTAACAAAGTACCTACGTGTCCCACACTTGTATCACTCAACGCTGCCAAGGTAATCGTATTACCCGTATTATTGACGGTTAACAATTGCCCATCTAAATTCAAATTTCCAGTATTGTTAAAGGTAAAACTGCTGGTGCCCCCCATAAAAGAAGGTGCTGTTAATATAAAAGCATTCGAGACCGTTATGGTAGTATTCGCTTGTAAAGTACCACCACCCAAACTTAATGTACCACTCCCCAATGCAGAACCATTCCCTAAGATTAAGGTGCCTGCATTTAAGGTTGTTCCACCGGTATAGCTATTACTGTTTGCTAATACCACTGTACCCCCGGTGCCATTTTGTAAAATCGAACCGCTACCTGAGATGACCCCTTGAAATGTGAGCGTCCCTGCCGTATTACTCGCTGTTAAACGTGCGCTTAAGATATTGAAAGGGCTACTCGTACCCGGATTGGTGAAGCTAATGTTATTCGTACCATTCAGCGTTGAAGGCGCTGACACCGTAAAACTATTGCCAATCGATATCGGGGTATTGGCTTGCAAAAATCCACCATTTAAAGTTAAGGCCCCTGTTCCCAACGCACCCGTATTCCCCAAAATCAACGTACCAGCTGTCAATGTCGTACCACCACTATAGGTATTCAAATTGCCTAACAGCAATGTCCCACCTGCGCCATTTTGTACAATACTACCACCCCCGCCAGTATCGCTAAGGCTGGGAAGTGTTATTGTACTGGCCGTGTTTGTGATATTTAAAATGCGACCACTGAGATTCACAGAATTTGTAAAAGTCATACCATTGATACCGCCAATGGCTGAGGTGGTCAAAACGCCTGAGAGACTAATTGGCGTGTTAATACTTAAAATACCGCTATTACTCGATTGTAAAGTTCCACCCCCAAGGGTTAATGCCTGAGATCCTAAAGCACCGGCATTCCCAATCGATAAGATACCACCGTTCAATTGCGTGGCCCCTACATAGGTGGTATTCGCATTTGGCAAAGCCAATATACCCACACCACTTTTTACAATTGCACCGTTACCCACTGTATTGCCAATTGCGCTTAGGGTGATGGTCCCTGCGGAATTGTTCACCGTTAAATTGTTATTCTGTAAGTCTCCACTGCCATTCATCGCAAAGGTACCGCCCCCCCCCCCAATGTAGAAGCAGCCGTCAGTCTAAAAGTATTGCTGATTTGTTGGCTGAGATCACTATTTGCTCCCAGTGTCCCACCGCTCAAGGTAATGAGACCGCTACCCAAAGAAGAAGCCGATCCCACGAGCAGCGTGCCACTGCTGATGGTGGTCCCGCCCGTATAAGTCCCCGCACCCAACAGAATAGCTGTTCCTGCCCCATTGACAGTCAGAATCCCCCCGCCGGTATCACCTAGGGTATTTAAGGTGATAGTGGTGCCTGCCAGGGGTGTCATCATTAAATTGTTGCCATTTAAACTACCATTTCCGCTCAACGTAAAACTTGAAGAATTCACTCCGCTTACAGTTCCCCCTAAGGTAGCGATTCCTGTTCCCGTTAAGGAGAAGGCATTGCTCAACGCATTCGCACCTATTAAATTTGCACTCGTGAGTAAAGTAGCGCCTGCAGCAGCGGTAGCGCCACTTTGCAAAATTAACGCCCCTGTACCTGCAGCATTTGAATTTCCTAACACTAAAGCGCCATTAGCAGAAATTGTGGTGCCGCCTATATAAGTATTGGTCCCACTTAAAGTCATCAAAGGCGCTGTGTTCCCTGTTTGTACAACGACTCCCCCGCTACCACTAATGGCAGGGCCCGCATAGGTAAAACCTGTTCCTGAAAATCCAAATGATGCGCCTGCACTCACCACTACATTGGAGTTGGCAGGAATAACGTTTGCACTTTGTACCAATAAAGTCCCGCCTGTGACATTGGTAATGCCCGTATAGGTATTGGTTCCCGTCAGCGTTTGAGTCCCTGAATTTGCCTTAGTTAAGTTAACCCCACTACCCCCTTGGACTACTCCGCTAAAAGTCTTGCCACCTGTATTGGTTCCAAAGGTCAATGTTTCGTTTGCTGAGAATGTAATTGTACCACTCCCACTTAAATCACCCACATTTTGATTATGGCCACTGGGAGAGAGAGTCCCTGCGAGGTTTAAAAAACCGGTTGCACTAGGCGTTAGAACATTTGCAATATTCGTTTGGAGAGTGGTGCCTGCTGTTATCAAAAATTGATTATATCCTGTAATGCTGCCACCTACCTGAAAAGTCCCACTGTTGAGATTAATGGTTGGAAAAAAACTAATGGTGGTACTTGCATCACTGGTATAACTACTCTGAATATTTAAAGTACTATTGGTATTACCACTCATAGGATTCGCGGTAAAAGTCCCTGAATTTGTCAAGGCAAGTGTTGTATTGGTTGCATTAATGGCATTGCCCGTGAATGTCCCACCCGTATTAATATTGAGATCAATCGAGCCAGTGCTGCCATTAAGGGTAGAACTACTAACATTTGCGCCATTTAGCACGTTAATTACCGTGTGAGGAGAAGTACCACCGGTGGCGGTGAGGGTCAGACCACTCACAGCAGCTGAATTATTGATATTGAGCGTATCCCCTGCGTTTATGGTATAAGGACCACTGCTCGGTGGTGGAATGCTGGTGGTGGCAGAAAATCCTGGCTCGCTGATGGCAAGCAAGCCAAAAGCTAAAGCAATCGCCATTAGGACTTTAAAGTCTAAGCGTTTAGTGCGCGTTTTCTTGCCGAGGGTAGTACTAATTTTCCCTATTTCCTTTTTAACAATATCCTTGTGGATGGTTTAATATCCCTCAAAATACAGAGCGACGTCTGCTTAGGCACTCCGCCTAAAAATGTACGCTCTTTTTTAATCAAGTCAATTAACAACGTCATTATCCTTCAAAGCTGCCATGGCTACCTGTTAATTATAGTAAGAAAATGTGCTTTGCCAGCGCTAAAGGCCACTAACTCTCATTTCAAGCTAAAATAGAATTTAGTTTAAAAGCTAACTTCTTGAAGATGGGAAAAAGGACTTTAAGAAAGTGCCCTATTTTTAAAATAACCATTTAAATTTAAGAGCAACGGAATGACTCGTAAAACTCTTCTTTGCTTCTATCTCATAACTGCCCGTCATTAAAAAATCTTCTGAGAAGATAGCCGTTAAGCTTCCTCCTACATTCACGCCGCCTTTCGGTGGCAGAGAACCCTCTGATATAAATACCCCTCCCCCTTCCACAAATTGCGAGCTCACCGACAAACTGGGGTTTTTGACATCATTGATATATAACGCATGTATTTCGGGTAGGAAATCCTCTGCTTGACTCACTTCTGCTATCCTCACCCCAAGGCCTACCTGCATCCCAGCGACTTGGCGGGTGTCTACAATTAAATTCGCACTGGGTGCACCTTGCTCGGTGTAATGGCTGCGATTCAAGCGTGTATATTGAACATAAGTCAAAGGTGCTGCCTCTATGTTACGCAAGGGAATTGAAAACCCACCTCTTATTTGTGCACTACATTGAGCACCTTGATAACGAGCAGTGGCAGTCTCTCCTATCGCAATAATATTGCGTTTGCCCTTATAGTCGTTATGTCCAAACGACACCAATCCATTCACAAATAAAGGACCATAATCAGCACTGCCATAAAGTGTACCCTGTAAAGTAGTAATAGAGGTAAGATTAGCCGTGCTATCCCCTTTCTTAACGGCGGTACCGGCATAGCTAACAGCCATCCCCATGCGCAAAAACTGCGTAATAGGCGCATCGGCTAAAAATCCAAACCCTGCCGTGGTGGAGGTATAACCGCTAATACCCCCGCGAGTCTCTTGTTTGGCAGAACCTCCAAAAACCATAGGTCCATAAGATCCCTGCCCTTCTATCATATCGCCTGCTGCATAGCCTCTTTTAAACAAATCAACACCGCTCCGTAATTGATCGAGGCGTCCAATAATTTGCTTGTTCGAAGCATCTTGGATCATAAAACTACTTCTTAATGTTCCACCACTAATTTCATCGGGCACCAATTGCGAGATGACACGCTGTATATCTTGGGGCGTACTTTGGACATCTAATAAGCTAAAAATACTTTCAAAATTCCCACCCGGATTGCTCAACACATCATCCAAAATTTTACTCACTCCCTTAAGTGCCGGCACTGTATTTAAGCGGGAAAAATTTAAACGATTGGCTGTAATCACCAAATCATTACCGCTAATACTTTGCGCAAAAGAAAGCGTCGCTGAAGTTGGAAAAGAAAGGGCAGGCAATTCATTAACAATCAGCGTGCCTGTTGAGGTAATAATGCTAAAAACATCTTGATCAACAATCCCTGTACCATTGGTTGGCAAGCTGATTTGAATAGCACCCCCATTAAGGGTAGTATTGCCATTCACCTGAAGTTGGCTGTAATCGCCTTGGTGGCCTAAAGAGAGCATTAGGGTGCCACTCTGTACAAAGTCACCCGACAATGTACGTATATCAGTGGTTTGATGTACCATTGTTCCCATATTCGTTAAAGTGCCTGCTGTAACATCATTATTTAACAACAAAGTGGTTCCCGAACTAATCATTAAATTGTGATTCACTGTGATGGGATTAGTCATCGTCAAGGTAGCGCCTGTATTAATATTTAAATCTGTGACTAAAACATTTTCAGATGGGGCAAAATCATTATTGACATTCAAAACGCCATTCCCCTGAATATTACCAATGAATGCCCCTCCATTGATATTAAGCGTACCCCCTGTTAAAGTAATATCGTTTAAAAGCGTTCCTCCTTCATTTAAAGAGACTAACCCCCCTGAGGCAATCGATAGATCCAAGTAATCTGTGATGGAATTGCTGACCGAGAGCACGCCACCATTATTGATGGTCATGCTATAACCGGTTGCACCACCGCTTGGAGCAATCGAACCATTCACCGTAAAGGCGCCATTAATAATTACCGAGCTCCCATTACCCATCAAAAGATTTTTAGCATTCATATTAAAAATACCTGAACTCGTTAACAATGCATTATCAGGGATTGGCAAATCTGTATTTAAAGTTAAAAGGCCACTCGGCCCCACTGTTAAAGCATCAAATCCTATGGGGGCAACACTGACATTATAAAGACCTGCATTAATATTAATATTCGATATATTACTAATGACTCCATTAGAAATAAAATTATTATTTAAGCTTAAAGTTGTGTTTGAATTGGCGTTGGCCGTAATATTGTTACCGTTTGCGATCAAGGTTCCAAAGTTATTGATAACACCATTATCTGGCAAGGTTAAATTCGTATTTAAAACCACTGCCCCATTTTGCGAAATCGTATAATTTAACGCATAGACATCATTATTCACATTCAACAGCCCTGCACTGCCCACTGTCAGATTGGTAATCGGCGCAACAGAAGAACCAATACTATTAGTAACAGTGAAAGCGCTGTTTAAAATTAAATTGGTTGTTGCCCCTACCGCTGCAAAAATATGATTTGACCCCATATTGAGTACACCCGCATTCGAAACAGTTCCCCCATTTTGAATATTGAGATCAGTCCCCAAAATGACAGTCCCTTGACTCCCAATTGTTAAATTTGTAAATCCGGTAACCAAGGCGCCGAATTGAAAGGTACCCCCATTCACAAGCAGATTTGTTACATTGGAAATGGCCCCTGTGACAGTTAAATCGTTATTTAAAACCAAAGAAGAATTATTCGATCCTAAAATTTGATTGCCATTCATGGTCAAGGTACCAGAATTCGTCAGAGTAGCACCCGGGGGAATGGTTAAATTTTGATTTAACAGCATAGAGGCATTGGCTAGAATGTTGATATTGGCTAAAACGCTATGATTAACCGTAAAGGTCGCAGGGCTGGCCACCACAATTGTACCCGCAATCGGATTTGAGGCTGTCGGCAATAAAGTGCCATTCGTCGTAAAATTCGTATTAATATCCAAAAATGAGACAGGCCCTCCCAAGAAATTACCCGTAATAGAGCCACCATTTAGCGCCAAAGTACCATTATTCGTTAAAGTTGAACCACTATTGCCTACGAGGCTCCCCCCATTATTTAGATTTAATAAACCCGCGGTACCGATCAAAAATGTATTATACCCGCTAATAGGATTGTTCACGTTAAAAGCACTACCACTACTATTTTGTACTTGGATAGTCGCAACATTCGTAACGGGCGCACTGGTGGTAAAATTACTATTGACATTCAGTACTGAATTGGCTCCCCCCGTCATCGTACCCAAGAGCGAAGCTGCTCCTCCCAGCGTCAAAATACCAGAATTCGTAATCGTTGCATTTTGAGCACTGGATAAATTCCCTAAAGCATTTACCACCACACTAGAACCTGCTCCAATGGTAAGGCTACTAAACCCTGTCACTGTGCTCGCGTTACCTACGGTTAATACACTATTATTGCTGACGGTAATATTGGAAATATTGGACACGTTTCCTGTGGAGGTGAAACTATTATTTAAGGCCAAAGTAGAGTTACTGCCTGCATTAATATTATGCCCATTCATGATCAGCGTTCCTAAGCCATTGAGCGTAAAGGTAGCACCTGCTGGGATCAGTAAATCACTTCTTAATCCCACTGAACTTGCGCCTACTGTGCCAACCGTGAAGGCGGTATAACCACTCACTGCATTATTGATATTAAATGTTCCTGCCACCACATTAATGGTTGGAATACCTGTAATCGTGCCACCCGTTGTAAAGGTATTACCAACGCCCGGGTTTACATTAAAAGTTGTCGTGGTAGCAGTAGTAGAAATATTGCCGCCTAACGCTGTATTATTTCCAGTCACTGTTAGGACCGTATTATCGCTTAAAGTAAAGTTATTGAAGTTATTAATAGAATTATTCACCACACAATTACCCGACAGAAGATTAATATTTGAAATACCCGTCATCGTGCCCGTTGTGGTAAAAATCCCCCCAGGCGCCGTACTGGCATTAATATTTAATGAAGTATTGCTACCGCTGCCTGTGATATTGCCCGCAATACTCCCATTATTTGCCAAGGTCAATTGGGTATTATTACCGGATAACGTAAAGCTACTGAAATTACTAATCGGGTTATTGACCAAAAATGCCCCGCTTTGAACATTAATATTTTTTATGCCTGAAATGGTGCCACTGGTTGCAAAATTGGCCCCCGTTGTGGTGCCAACATTGACATTAAAACTTGTGTTTGTGCCGGTTCCTGTGAGATTGCCTGCCAGATTAACCGCCGTACTGCCTATCGTGAGACCAGCATTAGCGCCTGATAAAGTGAAAGTGTTAAAATTTGTCACCGATACACTATTCGTAAGCGTTGTGGTTCCTCCACTAATATTAATATTTTGAATCGTATTCAGTGGCCCATTGACAACAAAATTATTACCAATCAACAATGCAGAGGGATGGGTAGTTGATCCTGCACCACTAATCGCTTGATTATTCATATTCAAAGTACCACCCGAGTTCACATTTAAACTCACATCGGGGGGAATAATAAAAGGAACCCCCAAATTGACAATGGCACCACTGGCAATACTAAATGAACTAAAACCTGTGATGGAATTATTAATATTAAATGTTCCACTTTGGGCATTAATGTTTTTAATATTTGTGAGGGAACCCGTGGTGGTGAAAATACCACCATTCCCTGCATTGACATTAAAACTCGTGATATTACTGGGAGTGGCACTGCTAATACCACCGGCAATTGAAATATTATCCTGATTGATGGTAAGGGCAGTATTATTGCCTGATAACACAAAACTTCCAAAGCCTGTCACTGAATTATTCGCGACGAGTGTTCCGGTCTGAATGTTAATATTAGAGATATTCAAAATCGTACCACTGGTTGCAAAACTATTATTTGCCCCAGGATTGATATTAAACGTTGTATTCGTGCCCGTCCCCGTGATGTTACCACCAATGGTTAAGCCATTTGCATTAACTGTCGTAATCGTATTCGTTCCGGATACTATAAAACTACTATAACCCGTAATCGAATTGTTTATGAAAAAGGTACCGCTTTGAGCATTGATATTAGAAATACCCGAAATCGTACCCCCGGTTGCAAAACTATTACTTGTCCCAGGATTGATATTAAAGGTGGTGTTCGTGCCCGTCCCTGTCATATTCCCGCCAATGC
>Ga0206910_1193_pt1 | contig 10861 bp, 11 predicted proteins | sample Alteio_BWOrgHeat_77_FD_152949 | JGI IMG/M metagenome (GOLD analysis project Ga0206910, IMG submission 152949) | Enriched cells from forest soil in Barre Woods Harvard Forest LTER site, Petersham, Massachusetts, United States -... | ecosystem: Environmental > Terrestrial > Soil > Temperate forest >... | reverse complement strand
CATCCAAACCAGCGGGCCCGGAGCATTGACATCTGAAGATCTACTGGCTCTAAGTCAACGTCAGCTTCACAGCATCGAGGTCGCGCAGCGGGAATCACAAAAACGGTCCATTTTGGATTTAAACTCTCTCCGCAGTCCCAAGCAGGCACATGCATTCTGTCAAGGCTTTCCAAAGGGCGGGATGCTGCATATTCACCCCATGGGAACACTGACCAGAGAAGTGGCCGACAAAATCTTGCGACAAACAAATCCGCAATTAAGGATTCCAGAGATTCTCGAGGAGATTAGCCGCTCCAACGGAGAATCAACCTTAACTCCGGACGAGCAGCAAGATCTTAATAAAATAAAAAGCTCAAAGCGTTTTCTCACCTTGGATAAGAAAAATCAGGGCCGCCTAGAAGACTTTTTATTTTTACCGAATGGACGCCAGGCCTTCCCTAGATTTGAGACGGTTTTTAAATTTATTTCTGCATGGGCAGCCTCGAGCTTTGTTGAAGAAAATGAAATCATATTATCCTTTGCCCAACGAGCCAAACGCGAACATGTTCTTTACGTTGAGCTGACTTCTTCGGTGGATAATGAGCTCTTGCAAGCTTTACCACAATTCGAAAAAGAATCGGGGCTCGTCATCAGGATCAATGCCTCTTTTAAGCGAGGCCGAGATCCAAAAAGGATGGCTGCATCTCTGCAAAAATTGTTGGAATTGCCGCCAAACCCCTATGTTGTTGGCATTGATTTACTCGGAGACGAAGGGCCCAGCCCTGGACTCGAAAAAGCGCAATGGCTTTACTCCGCAGTTCAGCGCCTCAATCAAGAAGGTAAAACACATTTGCATCTTACAATGCACGCCGGAGAGCTTGGCGATCTAAGAAATCCTCGTGATGCGATGCTGCTGGGAGCGGAGCGAATTGGCCATGGTGTGAATCTAATGAAGGACCCGGTCGCCTTGGAGTACGCTCGCCGAATTCGTGAACCGGTCGAAATCAATCTATCCAGCAATCTGAGACTGACAGATGTGAGTAGCCTCCCCGAACATCCCTTTCTCAAATATTTACGACTGGGTCTCCCAATCAGTTTGAGCACGGACGACGAAGGGATATTTGAGACCGATATTAATCACGAATGCGAAATTGCTGTTGAGAAAACCGACGTCAGCTACGAATGTCAAATAAGCCCGATTGGGTTGGCTAGAAAAGTAATAGGTGAGGTAAATAGGTAAAACCGTTACACTCGCCTGATAGTCATCCCACCAAGAGCCTTGTTGCCAGTTCGAGATTCCGATGCCGAGGCTGTAGTGGTCTGAAATACTTTGATCATAGTTGAAGCTATAATTTAGAGCTCGACCTTCCAACTCGAGACTAAAAACATGCGGACGAGACGCGACGGCTTCCTGTGGGCTGGCAGGTTCTGGCACGTACCATTGATGGATTGGAGGTGGGGGCCCCGATACTGGGATCGCGATCCATCCCGCATCACATTGCGCGACCGAAGGATAATAAGATTTTGTTTGAGCGCAATAGTAAAAGAAACCAGATGGGGCTGCCTGCGTCTGTGGGACAGCAGTATTCGGTGGCATCGGAGCCGCCGCAGAGCTTTGGCACCAGGCGCTGGAGGGCAAAAAATAAATTGCGAAAGGCAGCAGCGCTCGGTGGTAGAATTTCATGATCATACTCCTTGTTGATTACTGGGGAGGACGCACCTTCGTAACAACCCATCCCGCTTCGCAGGTTGGCGACAATGGATAGTAGGATTTCGTCTTTTCACAATAATAAGTAAATGCTTGGGATTTTGCAGTCGAGGACCCAACCGGCGGCGATTGGGGCGCTGATGTTTCTGGTACCGCCGGGGGCGGAGCGCTTGGAACCACCGCGAAGTAGGTCGGTGGCACATCGATCGAAGGGTAGGGGTACATGGGCTCAGAATAATAATACCAGTTCGGCCCTACAATCCACCACCATCCCCAATGGTCGATGTAGCGTCCGTGAAACCAATAGCCCGATCGCCATTGCGGTGATCCAACCGCGACGGAACCAAAATATCTTCGACCTCGCCAGGCCCTGGCGGGCAGAAAAGCCACCACAAGAAGAGAAACGAGCAGGATCTGTCGCACCGAGCTTCCTATCGGTATTCTGTTCTATCGTATCAATCTCCCTTGGTCCAGGCAGTATCTCAAAATGCAACTAACCACAGTCTGGGAAACCGGATTGTTGAAAATTCTTAAAAAAAAGCGGAAGAATTTTAGCTCTCGCGTGTAGTAGATCGCAAAGGAGACAAAAATGAACACTGCAAGAATAACATGGACTTCAATATTGATACTGGTTGCTGTTGCGGCGGGCTACGCCCTAGCCAAAAGATTTTCGGCAGACAACCAGGTCGCTACTCTGCAAACCTATAATATCCCACCTGGAAGATCTGAAGAGGTTAAGAACGTATTGAACCATGTTTTTGATTCGGAGGGGACCGCCAAAGTTCAGGTTTTTGACTCGGGCACCCTCGTTGTGAAAGCTCCGCAAACCTACCAAAAGGGTATTGAAAAGCTCGTCGCCGATTTAGCCGACAAAAAGTTGAACCTTAAAACGGTTCATCTTCAATATTGGCTGGTTCGGGCTGAGCCCGCGACAAGTTCGAATGTTGAGCAAATCCCCGAACTCAGCTCGGTCCTTTCGACGATCAACTCTTCGCAAGGACCTCGAAAGTTTGTCGTTTTGGACCATATGGGGCTCAACACTTTGGAGCGCCATGAAATGGTGGTTGAAGACAGTCGGGCACGCATTAAATTCATTGCCAAGGAACTCTCAACAGGAATTGAGTTGCTGGTTGACACCGACAGCCGCGACTTCGGAAAAATCAAAGTCGATACCGCCGTAAAGTCCGGAGAATTTGTGATCCTCGGGCAAAACGCCTCGGACAAAAATGAGGAAGGGCATCCGATGCGCGAAGTTTATCACATCATCAAAGCCGAAATTTCGATGTGATTGAAAACAAAACGAATAGGAAAAGTCTTTGCCCATTTCTAGAGAAGAGCTTGAATCATTTTATAGCGAAATCGAAGTCAAGATCTTCAATTTCGCCTTACGCTGGACTTGGAATCCCGGCTTAGCCGAAGATTTAGTGCAAGAGTCCTTCGTTCGAATCTGGCGGCATCGGGACGAGGTCGATCCGTCCCACGTCAAAAGTCTTCTTTATAAAACCGTTCAAAACCTCGCACTCAATCAGCGAAGGCGCCAAAAGTTGGCCGATGCGATCCCGGTCATTGGCTGGTTCATGCCCACTGAATATCAAACGCTAGAGCAAGACTTTATTCAAAAAGAGAATTTGCGAGAGCTTCAGGCGGCTTTAGATTCTATGCCTCTCGACCTGCGTGAAACACTGCTCATGTGTCAGTTCTCGGATATGTCTTATAGTGAAATCGCGGTAGCGCTCGGGATTTCTATCGGGACGGTAGGTTCAAGAAGGAATCGGGCTCTGGAATTCTTAAAAGAAAATATGAAAGGCTGATCAATGCAAAATGTGAATGGAGATAAAATCTTTCAACCAGCTCCGCTAGGCCAGGCCCGCTTGCGCAAAAAGCTGGATCAGGTTTTGATCGAAGAAAAAAAAGAGGCGTTCCTTTTGAAGTCCTCCACGCTGGCTGTTTGTTTTTTGCTGGTGGGAGCCCTGTTTGTTCCGTCATGGGGAAACCAGCAAGATCTGCAACAGGCTGGGCATTTTTTAGAGACCGAGCCCCCGCCCGCTTCACCTACGGAAGGGGCTTACAGCATCGAGAGTTCGCAAACTGGAGTGCGAATGTATTGGATTATACGCTGAGGGTGACGTTTCTTGCTGTTGTCGTCTATTATTTCGTCGCGCGAGTGAGCCTCAAGGTCAATTGCAAAGCTTTAGAATCGGCATTCAATTCGCATCCTGCCTCAGCATTCTTGAAGAAGGGTTTTTGTGTATTTTTCAAAGCCTTTGCTATTGGTAATTTTGGCGGCTGCTGTTTCGGCATTTGCAGATTCCCCATTGGACTCGACCGCAACGAGTGCCAGTTCTAAGGCCAATTTAATCCAACGCTTTGATGACCTGCTGAGTTCGCATCGTTTCAACCTGAAGCGAGACCTCATGGGATTTCACTATGAAACGGACAACGGCGGTGGCTTGCAGGACCAGAGTTTGGATGACATTAGTAAATGGATGTTAAGTAAGCCTTCTCGTTTTTTCAGCTCGAACGCCAATGAAGCAATGGTTGCAGGTCCTGGCCTTTATCTCGCCGTGGATCCCTCTGTCACTCGAGGTTTCGGCGGCGAAATGCCTGAATTGGCCGTCGTCAAAGTAAAGAAGGATAGCCAAATACTAGACTCCAGCACCCTACTAAAGGACTCGGAAAGGGACACGATAAACCAACTTGTTTCTGGCTTTAACTGTATCAGCCCGGGGGCTCCGTCCCAAATTTTCGATATTGGTGCGGCCATCTCGACGCTTCGTTACTCTACGGATCCCCAATGTCAGCAAATCATTATGGATGCTCTTACACAAATAAAGGTGCAGGCTATATTGTACAATTATGATGGGGCGGAACTAAAAAACTGCGGTTCAAGATATCTGGCCCTTAATGTTGTCGACCCATCGAGTATAGAAGTTACTGCTTATTTTTCAAAAAGCCTTGCGATTGATAATGGCAATCAGGCTCCGTTTCTTAGGGCTCTTTATGAAGAGGGCGCGGTGACTTTTCGCTTTAGGGTTGAAAGCGCGCAGCGAGGCCTTTCTTTCAGTGCGGCGATTGACACTTCAGCAGCGAGCCCCAGCGCCAACGATTATGAGCTTTGGAAAAAACAGTTCATTTTTGGATGTGGTAGCTCTTGGGGAAATGTTGGATCGGATTCATCGTCGGACTTGAACAGTGGAATCATGGCCTTGGCTCATAATTACAAAGAGACTCAGGATTTAATAGTCAATGCAGCCTTGGCTTACGGCAAGATAACTCCGGGTACCAATCGAAATACTTATTTTGATTTCACTTCCATTCAGGCCATTCTTGACCTTGAATTCAAGGCCTCTAGCTTGGGTGTCGACAGTTCGAAATATTCCAATTGGCTGGCGGCACGAAAGTCAGTGGCTAACGGGTTCAACTTTTCCCCAGATGATTTTCTTAAGGCCGGGCAGTTGCTTGAAGAGCAGGAGCCTAGTGGGTCCAACTACAATTACAGCCAAATGGCGCTTGCTTACATTGCCAAGAATCCTCTGCCAACTCCGCTGCCAATTTCCTATTTGAAGGACATGTCGCGAGCTGTGAATTTGGGGAGCAATTTGACTCATATTATCTATGATCCATGGTTAGTCTACTCGGGAGTAGCTCCGATGGATGTTAGCGTGGATGACTTCAATAAAGTTCTTAAAAAATGCATTGAAGTGTATTCTCAACCTGGGCAGAGCATGGATGCCCTTGATAGCACCGACTGCCGCATTGTTTTTTCTCCTTAGAGCCTGGGGCTTGCTGACCAGCCTTTAGACATGGGAGTGCCGCTAATACCAATCTGAGCGGTTTTTGGCGTTGGGCCAAAAGATAGATTTGTGGATCCCGAAGCACCTAAAATAAGATATTTTCATCTTTGATGAACGCTTTCGGTTATGACATTCGGTTAAATGTCAGTGGGTTGAGTTTTTTCTATGTCTATGGGTTGCCTGAGTGGGCTCCGGCCTTTAATGATCTTGATTTCGCCATCAGGTGTATAGTTGATTGGTTCGCAGAGCCCGCTGTGATAACCATGCCAGTCTCCACCCTCGGTATGAAGAGTAAAAAATCCGTTTGCATCCATTGTTCCCACTCGGCCCATAAGTTGCTCTCCTGTTGCCGAACCGCAAATAACGTCCCCTCCGGGCTGAATCAGGAAAGGATCTCCTAACGCCATTGCAAAAGTCGAGAAGAGGGTTGTGCAAACAAAAGTTAGAATGAATGTCTTTTTGCAGATAAGTTTCATTTTTTTCTCCATAAAAACTGAATAGCACTTATTGCCATTGCAAGCATGCCAAGCTCGTTTCGCCGCATTTTTTCGCATATCTTTTCGACAAGCTATAAAGTCATTGTCTAAGGGTTTGTTCCAGCAGCGGTTTGTCCGTCTAATTTAGAGATCGCAATCTTGTCACAATCCTTTGATGTCACCATCGACAAGGATGGAATTTCATGTCAGGTCCTTAACATCAGGGTTTCGCGACTTGGGGTGAATGACCTGTATAGAGCTGGCTAAAACCTTAGCGGGTCGTATGACAAAATTTGGCCTGTGCCAATTCGTAACCCCTTTATTTTTAGTTTGAGCGGCTTTAGCTTTGCATTTGGTCAAGTCGAGGTCATTTATGAAGTTTAAAAATATTGTCTTTTTATTCTTATTTTTTGTTTCTGTTATTTCCTCGGCCTTAGAACCTAGGCAAGTGCCTAAAACAGGTGATGTAGATGTGCCCCCTGGTATGCATCTCGTAGTTGATAGAACTGGAGCCCGTTGGCTTTTGCCCGAAGATATGGACGACCCTCCTGAAAGGGAAGTCAAAATCGTTTATTTCAAAGCCAATAAAACCCCGAGCGTCATCGGAACGATCGGAGACCATCAGATTCTAGATGGGCCGATCAGTGCACTCGACGCGGTCGTTAGCAGCAATGAAACAGATCCTCAGAACTTGATGCAAAGAATTCCGAGTACCTTAGCCGATGTTATGCGTCTTGAAAAGTATGCGAACCTTCATGCGGCGCAAAGTCCTGACCTTCAAAGTTTGGGAGTATTTGGCCCTGCTCAATCAACCACTTTTAAGCTTCCTTACATTCCAATGCCAGCTGAAGAGTTCGAGTTTGCAGCTGTTTCTTCCTATGCCAGTGAGCAAACAAAACGGCTGGTCAGTTTTGAAATGAACGGCAAACAATACTATCGATTTTTCATCCATCCAAACTATGTAGGTTCTTATGCTGAACTGATTAATAAATTTGGAATTGTTTATCATTATGAAGCGATATCGAGTTCAAGTCCAAGGTCTCTTGTTGTTATGGATCCTGACAATTCAAAAGAGGTTGATTGGATCAAGGTGAGCCTGCATAAACAAATCGACGGGTCTGTCCGGATCAACACTGATCGAAAAGCAAGGCGCGCTATTTTGATGAGCGAAGCGATCCAACGTATCGGGAAGCAAGTGTTGGCAAAGTATGGTTTGTCATTTATGTTAGAACCCGCGGCGTTTCAGCCTAAGGGAAAAATTTCTTCTACTATCCATCGTGAAGTGGACCCTGACTTTTTGGTATCGAATCCCAACATTCGATGGGTTCCGGCATTTATTCTGCAAAATACTGGAGAAGATGCGGTTCCCGGCCTTAATATTGATGACATGATTCGTGCCAGCGGGCTGAGCGCTGGAGACTTTGTTCGTGAAAAGTTGGTTCGACCTTTGCTGAAAGCCTATCTTTCTATGGGCCTTTTGGAAGGCCTTCCCGGAGAGCTTCACACGCAAAACTTCTATTATAAGCTCCAAAAAACGTCGAAGGGATGGATGCCCACCGGGCAGGTTAAGTTTAAAGACAATGATGGGTTTAGATATGACACTGAAATGGCGCTCCGAAGGGGCCGGCCCATGGATTTCTTTGCTGCGTTTTCGAAACCTTTTTTCTGGGGTAAATTTTCAAACACCCTTGGCTTAGGTGCTGAAGGCGTTCCTTTCTTAGGAAGCTGGTATTACAAGCTCATTCGAAATGTAAACGGTTTTGAAACTCTCGCGGCCTATGTTATGCGAGCTTTGCAGACTATAGACAATTCCGGAAACTGGAGCAAAGAGACCGTCCAGCTTATGTTTGACGACGTCGCTGCAGAAGAAGCAAAGAAAATTACTGGTATCGGGTTAGAGCGTTCTGATTATGGGTACGGATTTATGCAGGGCCTAAATAAAGTTCTAAATATCTGGAGAGCTAAATTAAGCATGGCCGCACCGACGGATCAGAGACTGGATGAGCGGCTGCAAGAATATCTTCGTGGAGAATGGGATCGCTTGAGAGTCGCAGAGCGAGTTTCTACACTTCGTCGAGCCGTTCCTAGAGATTACTATGTGATTGTTCATGAGACCCCCGATCATCAATTTATGCTAGAGGCGCGCACACCGAGAACAACTTTAAATAACCCTGATCCCACTGTTGGATTTGCAATAGTAGAAACTGCGGATACTCCCGAGGGTCAGGCTTTCAGAAGCGCCATTCAACCCAATTTGAGCAAAGTTATTAGAAATTCTCCTACCGAAATCAAATCGGGCGGAACGATGTGCTCAGCGGCATACGGAGGATAAGATGCGTCTCTTTCGGCAAGTATTATTGTTTGTCATTCTAATATCGACGTCTTTAGGCCACGCGCAACTAGCGTGTGAAGTCGCCTACGCGGAAAGTGCAGACCAACAAGAAGAGCCCATTACACTCAGTGAATCGCAAGCCGCGGTTTTACCCGCCTTGCCTAATATTGTTCAGAATCTATCGATTGTTTTTCCAAGTCAGGAACGCATGTTACGAGGGCGAAATAAGTCCTACCTGGCCTTTAAGGCGACTCAGGAACAAATGGCGAGCGAGATTTATAAAAAATTTCAACGAGAAAGCATCGAATTGATCCTTTCTGGTGGAGCCGGTGGCTTTCGGCATCTTTTGTTGAGAGTCGGCGATAAAGTTTATGATTTTGGATCGGTGCGCATGGCACGTGCGGGTGTCCATTTCATTCGACCATCTGAATCCAAAGATTATAAGGGTGTTGCATTTATTGTTGGGCACGAAAAGATTGCCCAGGCTGAACAGGCGCTTATTGCTTTTTACAGAGGATCTAATCTTTACAATAATCCGCCTTACTCAGCAACTGGGGGACAGTTGGCCATTGTCGATGATGGCAACGGAACTTTTCGGTTTAAGAGTAATGAAGGAAAGCCATTTCTGCGTGGGGCAAAAGTTGACACGAGCACATTCCTCAACAATCAGCCTTTTGTAGGAAAAATCGTTGAAGACGTTCAGCCCAACGGTCGAACAAAACTGGTTCTTGAAAATCCAATGGGATCCAAAATACCCGTAAGCGTTTCGGAGAAAGGATTCCAATATGTGAATGGATTCTCGTGTGCCTCCTCGGCAGTGTTCGCTTTAAAGAACTTTTTTGGAATGGAAGTTTTTCCATCAGTTTCTGCAGCAAATTTGATAAAGACAATTCTGGATGGACACCAGGGATATGATGTACTTCCTGATGCTCTTGTTCTTTATGGACCCGAGCGATGGGAGCCTAAGGTGGCGTTTAAGGAGCCAAGCTTTGACTTATCGCTGGCCAAAGCAGATGGAATTGAAGAAGAAACCCCTGTCGTGCAAAGAGCTGCTGAAGAAAATGCACCAGTTGCAGCTCAGCCAGCTGTGGAGCCCAATACTGTCGAAGAAAATCCACCAGTAGTTGCAGCTGAGACGACCGCGGGGACTAACGTTACTCAAATAACCGCGCCAGCTACAAGTCAGTCTCTCCTTGTCCCTGATGCGGATTTGCCAGAAAATAATTCGCCTCCTCCTAAAAAGTCGGCATGGCGAAGATTTTTAGATTTCTTCAGGTAAGAGCTGATTCGATATAGTGAGGATCTAGCTCTTCGCTCCATTTTTCAAAAACTGGCTTATACTGCCAGCCATTGAGACAAATTCACTTGGCATCATAATAATTGTCGTGGTGTTTTGATCGGCACCCACTTCGGTGATCATTTGCATGCGTCGCAGTTCAAGCGCCGCCGGATTCCTAACGATCATTTCTGCAGCTTCGCAAAGCTGTATGGAAGCTTCTTTTTCTGCTTCGGCCTTGATAATACGAGCTCGTTTTTCGCGCAAGGCCTCTGCTTTTTGCGCCATGACGTTTTGCATGGAGGCGGGGATCTCGACGTTCTTCATTTCGACCCGTTCAACCTTAACTCCCCAAGGTTCGGTGGCCTCGTCGACCTTTATGGCCATTTGCCGAGAAAGACTAGCTTGTTCTTTAAGAACATCATCCAAACTGTGTTGGCCAATCAAAGTCCGCTGCGTTGTAAGAGCCACTTGCACCACCGCCGAACGCACGTCCAACACTTCGATGATGGCCTTACGTGGATCTACAGTTCGGTACCAAATGACGGTGGAAACTTTGATCGGTACGTTATCTTTGGTGATCGCCTCTTGCTGCTCCACCGAAGCAGTGATGGTGCGCATATCCACTTTCGAGGTCCATTCGATAAAAGGAATGATCCAAAAAAGTCCCGGGTCTTTGGTGGTTGTGTATTTCCCGAGTCGAAAAACCACGAAACGCTCGTATTGGTTGGCAATGCGAAGCCCGTAGAGAAAAAAGACAATGGCTATTATAATCAAAAAATATTCGGAACCCATTTGGACGGCCTGCTTTCGTATAAATTTGTCTTGTTTATTAGAATGTTGTCAAAATAATCACACATCCTAAGGCTCCACGAGAAAATAACCAAAGTCAAAATCGCTGAAGCCCAGGCCCTTAGTCCTGGTGCAATGGACTCGATCCGTTTCTGCTCTATCATTAGTGAGTAAAACAAGATTTTATTCAAAAGTTTGTGTTTTGGGGGAGATCCAAATGAATGAAGTTCTAGAAGCCTGTGCTAAGAATCTTTTTCGGATTGCTGACGAATTGGAACAAGCGGCGGCTCAAGCAAGATCCGCAGCAGCTTTGTTTTCTTCCAATCAAGGCGCCAAAGCGTGCTCGCATGTTTTAGTCGTGCAGGGTCATTGCGCTGTATCGCAGGAGCTTCTGGACGAAACGGCAAAATCGTATCGTCTGAAACTTGATGGAGATTGATACTTGTGTCCTTGAATATCTAAACAACAATCTGTGAAAAAGTACCGTTCTGCTCGTTGAGCTCG
>Ga0206910_1164_pt2 | contig 10864 bp, 9 predicted proteins | sample Alteio_BWOrgHeat_77_FD_152949 | JGI IMG/M metagenome (GOLD analysis project Ga0206910, IMG submission 152949) | Enriched cells from forest soil in Barre Woods Harvard Forest LTER site, Petersham, Massachusetts, United States -... | ecosystem: Environmental > Terrestrial > Soil > Temperate forest > O... | reverse complement strand
AATGAAGTCTAACCAAAAGAAAATTTATTATATTACGGCTGATAATGTGAACGCAGCGAAATCAAGCCCGCATTTGGAAATTTTCAGAAAAAATAATATTGAAGTATTATTATTAACAGATCGAATTGATGAGTGGGTAGTAGGGCATTTACCAGAATATAATGGTAAAGCATTCCAATCGGTTGCCAAAGGTGATTTGCAGCTTGATGAAATTGAAACAGAAGATGCAGAAGCTAAAAAGCAGGAAGAAAAGAAAGATCATGAACAGCAGCAAGAATTTGATGTGCTGCTTAAGCAAATTAAAACGATACTTGATGATAAAGTAAATGAAGTGCGATTATCGCATCGTTTAACGACTTCTCCAGCCTGTCTGGTGCGTGATCAAAATGCGTTGGGACCACAAATGGAGAGATTATTAAAAGCAGCTGGTCAGCCAGTTACTGAAGCAAAACCAATTCTCGAAATTAATCCCGAACACACATTAGTGCGTAAATTACATGAGGGATTAGAAGAGGATACATTAAAAGAATGGACGCATATTTTATATGATCAAGCTTTGCTTGCAGAAGGGGGTTCTCTGTCAGATCCGGCTGCATTCGTGCAACGATTAAATAACTTATGGATTACACTATTTAAATAACGTAAATCCGGAGATATGACATGTTAATAGGCGTTCCTAAAGAAATTAAAAATTTTGAATACCGTGTTGGTTTAGTACCGAGCAGCGTTAGAGAGCTGATCGAAAATGGCCATCAAATTGTTATTCAAAAAGGGGCTGGTGAGAAAATTGGTTTTGTTGATGAGTTATATAAAAATGTCGGCGCACGTATCGCTGATACCGTTGAAGAAGTTTTTCAACAAGCTGACATGATTATCAAAGTAAAAGAACCGCAGCCTAATGAATGTAAGATGCTAAGGGAAAACCAAGTGCTTTTTACTTATTTGCATTTGGCACCTGATCCGGAGCAGGCAAAATTATTACAGGCATCAGGCTGCGTAGCCATTGCTTATGAAACAGTGACAAGCCATAGCGGCGGTTTACCCTTGTTAGCACCCATGAGTGAAGTGGCAGGTAGAATGGCCATTCAAGCGGGTGCAACGAGTCTGGAAATTAAAAATGGCGGTCGCGGCATGTTATTAGGCGGCGTACCGGGTGTTGTACCTGCAAAAGTGGTCGTTCTTGGCGGCGGTGTAGTCGGTACTAATTCAGTACGAGTAGCTATGGGTATGGGTGCAAATGTCGTTGTCATTGATAAATCATTAGAACGTTTATATCACTTAGATATGCAATTTGGCTCTAAAATCAATACAATTTTCTCAACGACAGATTCGATTGAAGAACATGTTAGATCAGCTGATTTAGTAGTCGGCGCTGTATTGATCCCGGGTGCGTCTGCTCCGCGTCTTGTCACCCAAAAAATGCTAAGCCTGATGCAACCTGGTTCTGTTATCGTCGATGTGTCTATCGATCAAGGCGGTTGCTTTGAAACGGCAAAACCCACTACACATGAAAATCCAACGTATGTTGTAGATGGAGTCGTGCATTATTGTGTAGCAAACATGCCTGGAGCTGTGCCGCGCACATCCACGGTTGCTTTAAATAATGCAACACTACCATTTGCATTAGCATTAGCCAATCTTGGTTATAAAGAAGCAATGCGGCGAAATTCTCATCTGATGGATGGATTAAATATTGCAAATGGCAAAATAACTTATAAAGCTGTAGCTGAGGCATTACATCAAACGTATACGCCAGCGCAAGAAATTGTAGGGAATTAATCTTAATAAACCCTGCCGCTTGCGGCAGGCCTTGCCTATGGGGTTTCTTAAGGGGAGGTTTACGACCGAGTTTTTACGGAGATTTTTTTATGCTGTCTTGTTTTGTGACCGAAACGAATATGGGTGCAATACCCATTAGTGTTATTGCACAAAAAAAATTTTCTGAATGGTTGGATGTGCAAACTGCTCAGACAAAAGATTGGTTATCTGCCACTCAGTTTCAGTCTGAAGCAGGAAGTGTACGTCTCATTCCTGACGCAAATGGTAAATTGTCGCGTGTAGTATGTTGTGTTGCAGACATTGATAATTTGTGGGGAGTAGGTAATTTACCTTTTGCATTGCCAGAAGGATTGTATAAGTTTGATGTAACGGATTTGCAATATGCGTCATACGCAATCGCCTGGGGATTAGGTGCATATCAATTTACGCGTTACAAAAAGCCTGCACGTCAACCAGCACAGTTATATTTGCATACCCATTCAGCTGCTTATGTTAATAATATCGTTGAGTCGATTTATCTGGTACGTGATTGCATTAATACACCTGCAGATGATATGGGGCCATCAGAATTGGCAGTCGTAGCAGAAACATTAGCGAAACAATATGGCGCTCAATTCACACAAATCATAGGTGAAGATTTATTAAAGCAAAATTATGCTTCTATTTACACAGTAGGGCGTGCAAGTGATGATGCTCCACGTTTATTAGATATACGCTGGGGAAATCCAGCCCATCCAAAAGTCACATTAGTGGGTAAAGGAGTTTGTTTTGATACAGGTGGATTAGATATCAAATCTTCTTCGTATATGTTGTTAATGAAAAAAGATATGGGTGGTTGTGCGCATGTGCTAGGCCTTGCGCGCATGATTATGCAAGCCGCACTACCTGTTTGTTTGCGTGTTTTAATTCCAGCTGTAGAAAACGCTGTCTCGGGAAATGCATATCGACCAGGGGATGTTATAACAAGCCGTAAAGGATTAACGATTGAAATCGGTAATACAGATGCTGAGGGCAGGGTGGTTTTATCAGATGCTTTAACTGAAGCTGTGAGTGAAAAACCTGAATTATTAATTGACATGGCCACGTTAACGGGTGCTGCACGTGTTGCCTTGGGTACGGAATTACCTGCTGTATTTTCCAATCATGATCAATTGGTTCATGATGTCATTAAGCAGGGTGAAAAAATTCATGATTCCATGTGGCGTTTGCCTTTGTTTGCTATGTATCGTGAGCTGATAAATAGTTCTATTGCTGATATCAATAATAATTCATCAGAACCTTACGCAGGAGCAATTACAGCGGCTCTGTTTTTAAAGGAATTTGTTCCAGATGAAATTCCATGGCTGCATTTTGATTTGATGGCCTGGAATACGCGAACCCGGCCAGGTCGTCCGCAAGGTGGTGAAGCAATGGCATTGAGAGCATTATTTGCTTACCTCGAAAATCGATATGGTAAATAAAAGTTGTTGATGCACCGTGTAATTGCGCAGTATACGCATATACTTCCTATTGGTTTGGGAGCCATGTCTCTTTCCATTATTGGCAGGCCATCTGAACAAGAGGCAATCAGGATTATCATTGATTTTTTAGAAGCAGGCGGAAATTTTATTGATACTGCCAATGTTTATGGACTGGACGATCAGGATTATGGTCATAATGAAAAATTAATTGCCAAATGTTTAAAAAAATCGGGTAAGAGTGATAATATTCTCGTTGCAACCAAAGGTGGTGCAAGCCGTCCAAATGGTGGTTGGGCCATGCGTGGAGGCGAGCCAAAACAACTGCGCTATGCTTGTGAGCAAAGCCTGATAAACCTCGAAATTGACACTCATCAGCTTTACTATTTGCATGGAATTGATCCAGTCGTGCCGTTTGTTGATTCGCTAGGGGAAATTATCAAATTAAAAGAAGAAGGTAAAATACAACACATAGGTCTTGCTAATGTTAATATGCCGGATCTCGAAATTGCAGTGAATTTAACGACTATCTCAGCTGTTCAAAATCGTTGTAATCCTTTTTGCAAAGGCGACTTGAAAAATGGGTTGACTGATTTTTGTTCCAATAACCAGATTGCCTATATACCATATTGTCCATTAGGTGGTTGGGCAGATCATCATACGTTAACAAAACATCCCTTGTTTCAGCCGCTAACTATGAAATATGACGTTTCCATTTATGTGCTTATTCTTGCCTGGTTATTAGAAAAAGCCAGTCATTTAATTCCTATTGTTGGTATGAATGAATTAAATCATTTTGCTATGAACAAAAAAGCATTAAATTTATCTCTATCGTCAGAAGATCAAAAAATATTTGATGAATTCCCTGATTTATATCATCCCACTTATATTGATACCGTGTAATCCTATAAACGGCCACACAGGAGTTTCTGCTGAAAAACGCTTAGGGTATACCATACAAATAACTTGCCAAAAAAAAGAAGTGATAGTATTGTGATCTCATCTGTGCACCTACTATAAAAACGACGGACATTTTTGATGGGAATTCTCTTCAATGTTTAGTGGATGTGATAATGAATGTCTTTGCATAAGGAATAATCTATGCCGAAAGTTACGACGGAAGAAATATGACATTCAATACGATTCATTTTTATCACATGCCTGGGGTGATGCAGTAGGTCAGCAAATTAGGATGCAATTAGTCAATGCTTCATAATACTTCTGATTTTGGTACTATGGGTTTAGGTTGTGTTGATTTGAATTCAACGAATAATCAAATTATTGATTATGCGATAGAAAGAGGCATCATTTTTTTTGATACAGCATCTTGCTATGGTAATGGTGAAAGCGAAATTGCATTGGGCCAAAAACTTATACAGTATCCGCGTAAAAATATATTAGTATCATCAAAATGTGGTGTCTATTTCGATCATCATGGTTTGCATTTATCAGGTGATGCAAGTGATATCAGATCAGCATGTGAGATGTCTCTTAAGCGATTACAAACTAACTATATTGATCTGTACTATCTGCATCGCGTTGATCCCAACGTACACATAGAAACAAGCGTAGCTGAACTTAAAAAATTAGTTAATGAAGGTAAAATTAGATATATTGGATTATCGGAAATGACGGAAGGCCAGTTGCGCCGTGCCCACAAAATTCACCCGATAAAAGCTGTTCAAATCGAATATTCACCCTGGTCGCGTCAAGATGAAGATAATGGTGTGATTGCGGCGTGTAGAGAATTAAAAATTGATATCGTTGCCTATAGTCCGTTAGGAAGAGCATTTTTTACTAACAATAGCGCCGGCTATTTTCATAGTTTACCTGACAACGATATCAGAAAACGTTTGCCGCGTTATTGTGGTAATAATCTGGAATTCAATTTAAATGCACGGCTCGAATTACAAGGGTTTGCAGCCAAAAAAAATTGTACTTTAGCGCAATTGGTTTTAGCCTGGGGCATTAAACAAGGTATGATGGTTATTCCTGCTACGACAAATAGACACCATTTGGATGAAAATCTTAAGTCATTAGCGGTTGATTTAATGGACTCTGACATGCTGGCAATTAATCAGATATTAACAAATGAAAAATTTGCTGGGCTTCGGTATCCAGATCAAGAAGTTTCAGGTATATATCCAGAAAAAAATGATAATTTATACCTAAATAATAAATTATTGTTAGGCTTCGGATTTCTTGTTGTAGTAGGTGGTTTGTTTGCATTGAGTCAGAATAGAGGAAGTGACATTATTCCAGGTATAGATTCAATCCTGAATAGGAATAAACTGTAATACAGTTTGATCGCTGTGCAGTGGTTCCCGCTGACTTTGCGCGATGGGAGTTTCCAAAGAAGGAAAAAAATAAATGAGGATGCCGTGGCGAATAATAGAAATAAATTAAATTCACAACACATTTTATTTATGCAGGAATTAGAAAAAAAATTTATAACTCCGGCAGAAGTTGATATCAAAGATAATGTAGTAAAGCCACCCGCAGCCAACAGGAACCCACTGCCAAATAAGTTATCAGAAAATCATTTTCGACTTTCTTTATTCAATAATCCTCTGCCAGAGGATTTACCCCTTGAAGGTCAAGTTAATGATAATCTTCCGCCAGATGATTTACCGCCAGAATGTCCGGATTATAATAATCTTCCGCCAGAGGATTTACCGTCTGAATGTCCAGCCAATTCTAATCAACCGCCAAATGATTCTCCTCCAGAATGCCCTACCGATATGCAAATATTGGGTGATCAAGGATGTCAGATTCTCGTGAGATTGACCAAACGTTTAGAAGAATTCAATGATAATGGTAAAGCTCTGTCAGAAAAAATTTCTTTAGTTTCGCCGCTTTTAGAAGAAAGATTATCGAATTTAGGCATAGAAAAAATATCTAAAATGGAAGATGGCGGTGTTGCATTAACACAATTTGTTCATCATGTTCAGGCATCTCTATATGACTTATCTAAATTCAGTAATCCATTCCCTTTTGTGACAGAAATAATTGAAAAGAAACCTGCCATGAGTTTTTCTGATATTTTATTTACATATAATTTAATCTGGGATTCTATTGTCAATCCGGAGAAAAATGTAGCTCTTAAAATGCGGGCGATTTCATGCACTTTATTAACGCTAGCTTATGATAAACTTCAAAAATCATTGATTGATATAAGTGATTTTTCAAATTTACTGATATTATCTATGCAGCGCATAACCCGATTGGGTTTGTTTGCAAATGATGCATTAAAAGACTTTACTGCTTTATATCACCTTAATGGTCTGATCACTGTAGATAAGCAAGTCATTAAAAATGCTATTGATCATTTGCAGGATCTTAAGTGCCGATCTCAACAGCTTGGTTGCACAATGAATGAAATACAAGCAACGCTTGCAAAAGCTTCCATGTATCTACCGGAGTATAAACGATATAGTGAGGATGCCATATCGTTGTTGGAAGCGACTAAAAATTTTGTCGGTGTCATTATTGAATTCATTATGGAGCAAAAATTTCAGGATCAAGAAGTTTTTGAAAAATCAATAAAGGATAAAATTCAAAATGAATTTATTACTTTTGTTGATAAACAGGTTATTTCTTTATCTGACAAAATGTATTTTGAGTTCAAAAAATATATGAGTCAGACTAAATCTAATAGAATAGAAGAAATTGATAATTTAAAAATGTATTTAAATTCTATACATGAAAATGATTTGTTAAGCGATGATGAAAAGTTAATAGCCATGATGAAAACTATCGACACAACCCAGAAAAAAATAAGCGATACGTTTGGTGCTACACTATTTAGCCCCAGGAGAAGTTATCTTGTAGATGAATTAAGTTTGTTTATTTGTAACCATTATAATAATTATTTCATGGCGAAAGAGAATATAAGAAAGTCAATGACATTGTAAAAGTTCTCAGGGCCTGTTCACAAGGGCGTGTCATTTGAAGTGTGTAAATAGCAGGCGGCCGTCGTTGCTATTTACACACTTCAAATGACACGCCTGCTCACAATCTCAAGAGCTTGCTGTAAACAGGTTGTCGCATTCGCGTAAGATGAATTAATCCCAGTTAATGATGACTTTTCCTGATGTTCCAGAACGCATGATTTCAAATGCTTGTTGGTAATCATGAATTGAAAATTCATGTGTAATAACAGGTGAAATATTTAATCCGCTTTGTAACATGGTTATCATCTTATACCAGGTATCATACATTTCGCGGCCATAAATGCCTTTAATCAGTAATCCTTTTAAAATCACCTGGCTCCAGTCAATGCCAGCGTTGTGCGGCAGAAAACCGAGCAGCGCAATTTTTCCTCCATGATTCATAGTTGAAATCATATCGTTAAATGCCTTGGAATTTCCTGACATTTCCAGGCCCACATCAAACCCTTCTTTCATATCGAGTTGTGACATGACATCACTGAGTGACATTTTGGTTGCATTGACTGCAAGAGTTGCACCCATTTTTTCTGCCAGCTGCAATCGGTATTCATTCACATCTGTTATCACAATATGACGTGCACCAGCATGTCTTGCAATAGCTGCAGCCATGACACCTACGGGGCCTGCGCCAGTGATTAATACATCTTCACCAACTAAATCAAAAGATAATGCGGTATGTGCTGCATTGCCAAATGGATCTAAAATAGATGCTTGATTATCTGGTATGGATGCAGGAATAGGGTAGGCATTCGTTGCGGGTATTGCTAAATATTCGGCAAAGCAGCCGTTGCGAGTAACACCAACGCTAACGTTTTTTCTGCAAATATGAGAGCGGCCTGCACGACAATTGCGGCAGTGACCACAAGCGATATGTCCTTCGCCAGAAACACGATCACCAATTTTAAAATAAGTATCTACTTCTTTTCCGATTTCTACCACTTCACCAACAAATTCATGACCTGCAACCAAAGGCACTTTAATATGTTCTTGTGCCCATTCATCCCAATTGTAAATGTGTATGTCAGTACCACATATTGCAGTTTTTTTAATTTTGATCAACACATCATTGTGGCCAACAGTGGGTACAGGCACATCTTGCATCCAGATACCAGTTTCTGCTTTTGCTTTTACAAGTGCTTTCATTGTTATGAATTCTCTACTGTTTATTAAAGATTATTTTATGACACCTAATTCTTTACCCACTTTAGCAAAAGCATGAATGGCTTTATCCAAATGATGTGTATCATGACCTGCTGACATTTGTGTGCGTATGCGAGCTTGTCCTTGTGGAACAACAGGATAGGAAAAACCAATCACATAAACACCTTCTTGTAACATGTTATCCGCCATCATACTTGCTAGCTTTGCATCGCCTAACATGACAGGGATGATAGGGTGATCGCCGGGAACCAGGTTGAATCCCAGTTTTTCCATTTCGCCGCGGAAATAGGCACTATTATCATGAACTTTTTGAATCAGATGTTGATTCGTTTCTAGCATTTCAAGCACTTTGACTGAAGTCGCAGCGATAGTGGGGGCAAGTGTATTGGAGAAAAGATAAGGGCGTGAGCGTTGTCTCAACCAACCGACTATTTCCTTGCGGCTGCTGGTGTAACCGCCAGATGCGCCGCCTAAGGCTTTACCCAAGGTACCAGTAATAATATCAATTCTATCTATTACATTGTGATACTCATGTGTGCCGCGTCCCTGTTTACCCATGAAACCAACAGCGTGAGAATCATCGACCATGACGATTGCATTATACTTGTCAGCAAGATCACAGATGGCAGGAAGATTGGCGACTATGCCGTCCATGGAAAAAACACCATCAGTGGCAATTAATTTGACGCGGCAGTTTTCTGCTTCTTTCAGTTTGGCTTCCAGATCATGCATGTCATTATTGTTGTAACGAAAACGCTTTGCCTTGCAAAGACGTACGCCATCGATAATGCTGGCATGATTGAGTGCGTCACTGATAACGGCATCATTTTCACCCAGTAAAGTTTCAAACAAACCGCCGTTTGCATCAAAACAGGAAGAATAAAGTATGGTGTCTTCTTTGCCGAGAAAATGACTGATTTTGTCTTCTAATTTTTTATGTATGGATTGTGTACCGCAAATAAAACGTACCGATGACATGCCATAACCAAATTCATCGAGTGATGCTTTTGCAGCATCAACAAGTGAAGCATCATCAGATAATCCGAGATAATTGTTTGCGCATAAATTAATGACTTTAGATCCATCTTGCAAAGTAATAACGGCTTGTTGTGGTGATGTGATCACGCGCTCGCCTTTGTATAAACCGGTGTTTTTTAATGTTTCAATTTCATTGTTAAGAAATTGTAAATATTCTTGCTTATTCATGTTTGTTCCTATATGCAATTTTTTTAAATTTAATAACCTGGAAAATCTTCCACTTTAATTTTATCTTCATCTATTCCCATTTCAGCTAGAGTTTCCTGTAATACTGTTACCATGGTGGGTGAGCCGCAAACATAATAAATAGGTGAATAGATATCAGAAATGTATTTCTTGATCATGGTATGAGTTATAAAACCTGTTTCGCCTTTCCATGATTCATGCGGGTTGGCCATGGTGGGAATGAGGATGAAGTTAGGGTTTTGAGATTGCATGGAATTAATTTCATCCAGGTAGGCGGTTTCATGGATGGATTGATTGCCATAAAACAAGATCAATGATTGTTGTGACTGATGCTGTGTTGCATGTTGTATCATGCTATAAAATGGTGTGATACCTATACCGCCTGCAATGAATACGGCTGGAATACTCGTTTCTTCATGTAAGGTAAAATTTCCCGTTGGCCCTGCAAATTTAATTTCATCTCCAATAGCAAGCGCATTCAAAACGCGTTTATAAGCAGAATTTTGTATGCGTGTGGCAAAGGCAATATGGTTGTCATCCGGCGCGCTTAACAGGGAAAATCGACGTGTGATCCCGCCTGCATCGGTTTCGCCAGGATTGATGAGGGTAAAGCCTGCATATTGACCAGGAATGAAAGAGAGGCCAGCAGGTTTGTCAAAAATGAATTCAATTGTGCCAGGGGCAATTTCGCGACGGCTGAGCAATTTCAGTTTATGAATAGGCATAAGCTAACCTCGGGTTATGAGTGCTGTATCATAATATAGATTATGCTTTTTCAATAGGGCGAAGTATACCTCTTAGCGGTGTGGGCATCTGCTCAAGTTACTAGAGGGGCAACTTCCTCTTTTTCTTTATTAAGAAGAGATGGTGGTATGGCCTTTCGATAGTCAGCAGCATTAGGGGGAATCACTTTTTCATAACCACTATTAACTCGAAGCTCAGCTGCTCGATCTTTAGATAGAAAAGCATACCCATATTTATCAGGATCTGTGCCTGGTGGCTTGTAAAAAGTCAGATCACCTTTTTCATCAACTCCAACAAAACCGGTTTTTTGAAATAATCCATCGACTGTCCAATCCCTTTTTTTCTGGAATATTCCCTTATCTTCAACATGATCGAGCTTTTTTCTAAATGGATTGAGTGGGATATTAGGAGTTGGTACGTAGAATGAGGGCGCTAGTGCAGATTCTAATAAAACCGAAGCCATTTCTTCTGGACTTTTAGCTTTTTGCAGCCTTCCATCTTTATTTAATGTATTCAGATTTGTTAATGCATATTGCACAACGCATTGAC
>Ga0206910_1192_pt1 | contig 10926 bp, 11 predicted proteins | sample Alteio_BWOrgHeat_77_FD_152949 | JGI IMG/M metagenome (GOLD analysis project Ga0206910, IMG submission 152949) | Enriched cells from forest soil in Barre Woods Harvard Forest LTER site, Petersham, Massachusetts, United States -... | ecosystem: Environmental > Terrestrial > Soil > Temperate forest >... | reverse complement strand
TTTCTTTATTTTTTGGCGGGTTTCTGGAAGCTTAGGGTGCTCGTCACAAGTTTGTTGCAAGGTTATGAGTTAAAGTCTCTGGCTGAGACCTTGGGTTATGAAATCGCTGTCAAGGCGATGGAAGGTCAGGCGCCGACTCCGTTGGGTTTGTCTTTGATGAATTCTCCCTTGCTTCTACAGGGGCTTTTATGGCTATTGATCGTTTGCATCGAGCTTTTTGGTGTTTGTTTGATTTGCAGGCCGCGGCTTCTTCCCTGGTATGGGGTTAGCTTGATCTTGTTTCACATCGGCACACAATTGACTATGAATATTGCCTTTCCTGAAGCCCAATTGCTTGCGGCTGTTTTGCTAATTGGCTGGCCCCTAAAAGATTCAGTTGTAAGGCTGGAAAGTTAAAAATAGAGAGCTTCGCACCTAAGACCGGACCTTTTTTGGACTGAGCTTCGAACTTCCGGCGATAAATCTTTCACATGGAATTCTTTTAGAGAGGAGGCGCCTTCTTCAACCAAGAAGCGGCGCTGTTCTTTTCCGATAAGAGGAGTGTGAGCATTCAGGATGGCGTCCCACTCGGGGACTTTGTTGCCATTTTTTGAGAGCCAAGCATCCAAAACCAATAAGACCCAGTCATCAGGTCGTGCGTCGGCGGGGCCATTTTCTCCGACCAAGTTCAATTTGAAGTCATCGGTTTCATAGAGATTGCTACTGATCTGAGGAGTATAGTTTTTTTCTGAGAGCAATCTTCGGCGGCGTTGTGACTCAAACAATATTTGCATTTCTTGCCGAGTCACTTTGCGGACGGTGATATCGCCAGCTAAAGGATATATCGCATCCATCAAACCATAGGTAATTTTTTTGGGAAAGGGCTCATCTAAACGGTAACTAGATGAGTTGTAAAACGCCACGATCGGGAGACCGTCAAATTTTGAATCTTGCGTTTGGAGCTCAAAGCCAACTTTAGAGATCATGTCTGCTAGTGCGATTCCAAGAACTGCGCGACCTGCTTTGAGATTGGCTTTGATTTCAGAGAAGCCATCGCAGGACCCGATCACTTTGTCTAACTTTTCTCTGAGTTCGGAAAGGGCTCGATTGGCTTCACGAAAAAAACGGGCTAAGTGCGAATCCGCGCGATCCAAAGTGCCTTGAAACTGCGAACGTGCCTCTGCGTCCATAAATCGAACTTTTGTTATCTTTCCGTCATCATCCATTTCGACCGTTGAAAAATCATAGTTTGAACGGGAGTCGACGATATTTGCTCCCCTAACGTTTTCCTGTTTTTGTAAATGGTCATGGGCAGCGAAAACGAGACCAAATCGTAAGCCTGCTTGAGACATTTGAGTTTCAAAAGTATCTTGAATTTGCTGGGTCAGAGTTTTCATGACCTCAAACCCTTCATGCGCAAAGAAAACCAAATCGGTTACACCCGAGGATAAACTCTCACGAACAGCACTGCTCATTTCGTCAAAAGTGTTTCGCATTTCGTTAATGACTTTGGTTGGACCAGTAGGGACCCAATTGCTTTTTCTAAAAAAGATCTCTAGGCCGAATCCATACACCCGAAGTTTTCTTCCTTTGCCGAAAGAAATTTCAAAGTGATCTTGAACGAGATCTCTGACGTCGTCGGAAAAATCGATATTTTTACCTAAGATTTGCACTCCGGCTTGGTGCAAGGCCGTGAGTTGCTCTTTAACAAGTACGTTGTCGCTTGTGCTGAAGTCAAAACCGTCATGATTTCCAAGTGTGTAAAGAACCGTATTATCGGCAGCTAGGGTTTGCAGGGCCTGAATTCCCAACCAACCTTTTTCAACAGAATAGGCGCTCTGCCCTCCAAAATCACCGTTCACCACAATGATCACTTGGCCATCAGGATTTTGCGTTAAAAAATTGGCCTTTGTGGCAGCAAAGGATTCCAAAAACGGAGGAAGATTGTCATAGGCCGAATGATTATCTGAAAATTCGACGAATAAAATTTTGGCAAAGGAAAGCTCAGGCAGCAGCAAGGCTACTAGTAAGAAACACCAATAAAAGAAACGGGATGCTCGTATCATGGCTTACCGGTAAAACTTCAGTGCAAAGGAAATACCTGGTAAAACGAAGTATTTGGGAGGATTTGGGGCTCAAAGAGGTCGCGGTACAAATTGCGGACCTCGAATGTCAAAGTTTTAGCCAGGTCTCCTCGCTAGAATGCGGTTTTGTCGGGCTTAGCATGTCTCTGATTGTAAACCGTCGTCATTGCGTCTCCCACAAACACATGATGGAAAAGGCCCACTGCCGGTCTATAAGTATTCTGAATTGGGTTCATTAAACTCGTTTTCTTGAGTTTATCGCTTGTCTCGGCGACAATGAATCCTTCCTAGGAGGAACTGTCATGCCGAGCGGGATCTGTAGACGAAACCAATACCTAAATGCGCTGAAATACACGCTATTGGATTCGTCTGTCGCTTGCTCGGTGTTCATGCAGTCCTAACACTCTGATCCTCTGTTCAATCCACAACTCATTTTAATTTCTGCCGCTGAGGTCCTGCCGTGTATTCGGTCGGGTTTGCGGCTTCAAGGAGTGTTTCCTATGGCTAAATCTATTTTTATTACAACCACGATTCCTTATGTAAATTCGCATCCGCATGTTGGCCATGCCCAGGAGTTTGTCGTCGCTGATTGTATCGCGCGACTCTATCGGCAGCATGGATATCAAGTTCGCTTTCAAACGGGCACCGATGAAAATGCATCTAAGAATGTCATTGCGGCTAGGAGGGCGGGTGTTTCTATTCAAGAATTTGTTGATCGAAACGCGGCCTTGTTTCGAAGCTTGGTGCAGAACTTGGATGTTTCAGCCGATACATTCATTCGTACGACGGAGTTGCGCCATCAAAAAGGTGTTGAGTTGTTCTGGTCGCGACTAGATACGGAGGATCTTTACGCCCATTCTTATAAAGGGCTTTACTGCGTTGGCTGCGAAGACTTTCTGCTTGAGAAAGATCTGCTTGATGGCATTTGCCCGGATCATCGGACCGTTCCCGAGGCGATTGAAGAAGAAAATATTTTCTTCAGGCTTAGTCGATATCAAAAACAACTCGAGCAATTGATCAAAAGCGATACCATCCGTGTACTCCCAATCACGCGTAAGAACGAAGTTCTTTGCTTCATACAGCAGGGGTTGCAGGACATAAGCCTTACTCGGCACAAAAACCGGTCGGACGGGTGGGGGATACGGGTTCCAGGATCGAGCGATCAGATCATCTACGTTTGGATCGATGCGCTCATCAATTATCTCACCGGACAGGGCTTTGGCGAAGGCGAGGAATGGGCCAAGCTGTGGAACCAAGAGACTCGCAAGATTCATGTGATTGGCAAGAACGTCTGGAAGTTTCATGCTGTTTACTGGCCAGCTCTTTTGCTCTCGGCAGGCTTGCCGCTTCCAAATGAAATCATCGTGCATGGTTTTTTGACAAACGACGGGGTTAAAATCAGCAAGTCACTCGGGAACTCCGTCGACCCGCTGGATGTGATCGCAGCATATGGTTCGGATGCGGTTCGGCACCTGCTTTTGGCCCGCACTCCAATTTTTGTCGACTCTGATTTTTCCCGAGATCGTTTGGCGCAGATTTATAGCGGCGATCTGGCGCATCGTTTGGGAAATTTGTATTCGAGACTTAGAGTTCTTTGCGAGAAAGCGGGGTTTGAGAGTTGGGTGAAATCCGAAGCCGCTTTTGACAATCGCGTAGAAGTCTTGCTTCAGGCCTATGACCTTACCGAGATTGCGGTCGAAGCGTGGTCCGAAATCGACCGGCTCAATGCCGAAATCAACCGAAAGCGCCCCTGGGATTTGTTGAAAAATAGCGACAGCGAGCCGCTGCATTCCCTGTTGAGTGATTGGATTCAACGATTGGATCAGGTGGCGAAGAGGCTTGAACCGTACCTAACCAAAGCGTCGCAAGAGATCCAAAGTGGCTTGCAAGGCCGAGGTGGCGACCGTATTTTGTTTTCGTCGCGGAATTTGCACACCTGAACGGTGCGTTATGAGCACTGCAGGCAACAGCTTCTGCGGAACCGGTGAGATTGCGTTTTGCTCGTCGGCCTGGCACCATTCTCAGGTGGAATTTTTATTCCATGAGGAGAGAAAAATGAAACTGGGAAAAATCTATATATCAAGTCTTGGTGCGCTCGTGACCATCGCCTTTGGTTGCGCTAGCACACCGACGGCAGTGACGAACAGCACGGGAGCGGCTTCGGCAGCGAGCAACACTACGAACCAAAGACATCCCGATATCAAACCTATCAAAGATTCTCACGCACTTGCCGAGCTTAAGGCGATGAGTGACGCTCTTACTGCTGCGAGCACCTTGCGTTTTACGGCGATGGCACTTAAACCCTTGCGCGGCCCCAATGACCAATGGGTGCATATTATGACTTCGGCCAATGTTGAAATGCAGCGGCCTAATCAGCTTTTTATTTCGACCGGTGGAGATGCTTTTCCTCAACGCATCTATTTTGATGGCAAGAATTTTTCTGTGCATGCAACTGAGACGAAACTGTATTCGATCCAGCCCATGCAAGGTAAAGATATCGATGGCATGCTGGCTCAGGCTTCCAAAGACGGCGGCGTTACCTTTTCCTTTGCGGATCTGCTCTTGAAAGACCCCTGGGCTTCTTGGACGCACGATTTAGAAGGAGCTCTCTTTATCGGAGAGTCCAATCGCAATGGAGAAAAACTCAATCACATCGCATTGACCGCATCAGATGTGGACTGGGAGATTTGGACCGATCAGAAAACGCATCTTCCTAGAGTTGTGTATGTGAAATATGTGGGCGTGCATCGAACCCCGGCGCTGATGATTGAATTTAGCAATTGGAAGTTGGGGACAAAGATTCCTGCCTCTGATTTTAGCTTTAAGGCTCCGGCGGATTCTAAACGGGTGAGCTTTGCGGCTCCTGGGGAGAAAAATAATGAAAAACAATAGACTAATCTTGCTAGTGCTTTCTTTTTTCGCCGTTTTTACTTTGAGTTTGATGGCTCCGCTGCAGGCGCGTGCTTGGGGGCGTTTTGAAGGAGGCTATCATCCTGGCTTTGACCATCATTTCCATCAGGACCCAGTCATTGTTCACAATGTTTACGTCAATCGGGGGCATGGCGGTTGTGTTGGATGCGGGGTCGGATTTGCGGCTGTGGCTGGCTTCGTTGCTGGCGCTGTTATTGCCAACGAGGTTGCTCATCCTGAACCACAAACCGTCATTGTCGAGAATCCGCCGCCTCAGACTGTGATCGTGCAGGGACCGGCCTATGGAACTCAGTACGCGATGCTACCTGGTGGTTGTGTGAACATGAACGTCAATGGAGCCACCTACTATCGCTGCAATCAATTTTGGTATCAGCCTTTTATGGGCGGCAATGGGGTTTACTACACCTTGATCCCAGCGCCGATGTGATAAAAGCTAAAACGTGACGAGGGCGTTGATCCCGACGGTCTGAGTGTCGTTCGAAGGCTCGACCGTTTTGAGTTCGTATTCAGTGCCACCACTATTGAAAGCCGTGGTCTGCGTGTCGGAATCATCAACGTGCCACTGTTCGAAATAGGCTTGCAGGGCGATTCCGAAATGTTGAAACTGCTTACGAACTGAGCCTGAGATTTGAAATCCAGCGCCGGAGCTTTGGTAGTTGGTAACGTCAGGTAAATCAGGATTTGCATCACTGAGATAGCTCGTCACTGTTCCAAGCAGCAACAGGCGCAGCTCAGGTCGGATCGAAAATGTCCAGCGGTTCGATGTCTCCCAGGCAAACTCGGTTCCCATCGGCAAATAAAGATAATCGACTTCACGGCGATAACCGCCGTCGCCTTGAATGGTATTTTTTAAATTTCGCAGGCCAAGTCCTGCGTAAGGTAAAATTCTCGAGGTTTGATCTTCATTTGTAAAGAGTCTCCAGCCGAATAGGCCACGCAGATTAGAGACACTCGTGTCTGAACCCGACTTTATCGGAGCACCGTCTTGAGTTTGTCCATCATAGCCGCCGCTTCCGGATAAGAAGCCCAGTTCGCCAGTCACCTGCATGCGCGTCTTGATTGGAAATACCGCGTAGGCCTCTAGGTCGGTCATGTCGTCGACCTTCTCGGTCATCTTTGCTTCCGAGTACTTGAATTGGGCTGTTCCCACCCCGGCTCCAAACTGAAACCTTTTGGTGTTGAGATCGTTTTCCGGGGCCTCCGGTTGGGTCGGTTGCTGCATGCTTGTTACGTTGCCAAAGTTTGTAGCTTTTTGCTGCGCCAATGCGCTTAAGGAAAAAGTGCAAGTGACGGCCATGATCCAAAAATTTAAGCGATGCATGCACGTGGCTCCTATGCGGGATTTTGTGCAACAATACTTGATCTGTTTAGGAAAACCACGCGCAAAGGGTCGGATTGTAATGGTTTCTGGTATGACTAAGCTTTAGGCAAGTGGGGCGGGGGTGGCTTTAAGCCAAAGTCTATGGGGTCCGCGCACGAAAAAGGACTCGACTCTTTCGATGGGCTCGCTGTTCTTGAACTCAACTCTTAAGAAAAGCTCAAAGAACTCCTCAAAGACCAAGCGTACTTGCAGTCGCGCCAGCACCACTCCCACGCAATGGTGAGGGCCAGCGCCGAACGAAAGATGCGGTCTTGATAAACGATCCAGATCGAAGCTCTCGGGATTAGTAAATACGCTTTCATCGTGGTTGGCCGAGGCCAACAGCGGCATGACGGCTTCGTTCTCGCGTATCAGCACTCCGGCTAGGAGTGTATCGGCCGTAGCCCAGCGAATAAGGCTGGGAACTGGGCTGTCAAAGCGAAGCGACTCCTCAACTAGATCGGGGATGCGCCGGCGATCTTTTTGGATCTTGCTCCAAAGCTCTGGCTGCTGCAGTAGAGCGAGCACAGTGTTACCCATTAAATGTGTTGTCGTCTCAGTTCCGGCAACAAGCAGCAGCCGCAAGAAAATGAGCAATTCGTCTGCAGCGGCGGATCGCTGGCTCGGATCGATGTTGCGGGAAAGGACCGAAATCAAATCGTCGCCCTCGCTGTTGGCACGCTGTTCTATCTGTGCTTCGAAAAAATTCTGTATATCGGCGGCGCACTGCAGGGCCTCGTCGCGGCCGAAAGGACAATCCGCTGCGCCCCAGTTCACTAAGAGCTCGACCCAATTTTGAAAATCCTGCGCTTTTTCGAGCGGAACTCCAATGAGCATGCTGAGCACTTGCAGCGGAAATCTTTTTGAAAATTCACCGACAAAATCAAATGACTCTCGCTGTGCGAGCTCCTGAAGTTGGCTTCGCGCCAGCGCTCGGATTCTGTCGCTAAGAAGTTGCATCGGTTTCGGCGCAAAAGCCTCTCTGATCCTGGCGCGCAGTCGAGTGTGCTCTGGCGGATCCTGGCCCACGAGACCGCGTGTCCTTAGGAGAAAATCGGGTTCTTGAAGGGACGGCTCGCGACTGCGACTGGAGCGAAAGCGACTGGCATCTCTTAGAACAGTGACAGCGTCGGTGTGAGCTGCGATCAGCCAAGGGCCTTCGGGTTGCAGGCGACAAATCGGCGCCTCGAGCCGCAGCTTTTTGTAGGTGGGATAAGGATTTTGCAGGTCTAAGTTCAACACATCACAATCTCTACTCGGAAAAAAGCAAAGTTAATAATAAGAGGCTTCAATTGCTATGATAGGAAACAATTTGATTGAGAGGCTTTAGGTATAAATCTTCTTTATCACAGCCAATGGAGCTTCCGATTGGCCCTTCTTCGGATGATCGTCTAGCTTCACGAAAAAGCATCATCGAGAGATGAAGAAAGGTAGAATTTATGAGCAAGAGCGAATTGGTCAAGGCGGTTCTCGCCAAAAAACTGTCTCAGAGCTGCGGTAAGGTCTGTCATAACGGCGGATTCCGTAACTAATCTCTAGCGTGGGAGCTTGGACGATCTTAGGCTCCTACGCTCCTTTTGAGGAGCCCCATGCTGACATTGCCCGATCTTGAAACGATCAAAAATTACCGTGAGCCTGCGGTCTTAAGAAAATTTTCGCGTGATTTCCCAAATGAGGCCGATAAAGCCGATCAACACTTTGCTGAGCTCATGAAATATCTATGGCTCGCGCAAAAGCAACTCATTGATCTTGAAGCTCACCCGGACGACAAGAGCCTGCGCTTTTTGTTAGCGATTTACGATGATATGATCCCGGTCGATAACATGTGGCATTGTTTTATATTATCCACACGCGAATACGAGGCCTTTTGCCATCGGTTTTTCCACAGATTTATGCACCATATTCCGGATGCCTTAGAAAGTCTTCCGCCAACCAAACAGGAGTTTGCCGCCGATCTCGAAAGGTTCGCCTCCTACGTGTTTGACAATCTGGGTGCTGAAACCGTGCAAAGCTGGTTCGGCCTGGCCTAAAACAGCAACTATCGATTTTGTCCTGCAAAAAAAACCACACTAATGCCACTGGCATGGACGCGTCCGTTGTTTTTGTAGGAATGCGGTTTGTCGCCTGGAAAGCTCAAAACGTCGCCTTTTTTGAGTAGGTACAAGTCTCCAAGGACTCCGACCGAAATTTCGCCACTGGTACAGGTGAAATATTCGCGGGTCCCATCAACGTGCGGCACTCCGGTCATACCAGCTCCGGGGTCGAGCTGAAGTTCATCCATTTCTGTAGCGGGGATCTTGTCGGGGAGTAACTTTCTTAAAACCACACCGTTTCTTGAGCGGCGCTCTCGTGGAACATCTTGGGCTCTAATGTGCTGACATTCGACGTGAGGAGTAGAGATCAGCTCATCAATAGAAATCTTTAAGGCCTGTGAAATTTTGAGCAAAACCTCGAGTGTGGGATTGGAGCTGCCGGACTCGATCAGAGCTACAGCTCCGCGCGTTCCGCCGGCAAGTTTAGCGAGCATACCCTGGGTTAAGCCGCGCTTTTTTCGAAGAGTTATTAGATTTTCTGCAATGTTTTTTGCGACTCTGTCTATTGCATTGACCATATGTCATTAAAATAACATATCGGTTATTGAAATGTCATTAAGAGATTATAGTCTATCTCAGGAGGAGTTATGAAAATAAAACTAGATCACATCAATCTCACTGTTGCTGACATTCAATCCAGCGTCGATTGGTACGCCAAGATATTTGGATTTAGGCTTGTCGAAAAAGGGGTTGGTAGCTATGGGCAAAACTGGGCGATCATTGCGTCCAACGACTGTATGATTGCGATGAATGAATACAAAGATAAATCACCGGCCGACCACGAGCCCGAAACTGCCTTTCATAGAATGTACCATTTCGGAGTCCGGGTCTCTGATCTCAAGGAGTGGGAAAAAATTGTCAGGCAAAACAAACTCGAGCTTTACTACGGAGGAGTTATTTCTTATCCCTTTTCTCGCTCATGGTATATCCATGATCCTTCGGGACATGAGATCGACGTTTCTTACACCGACGGTCCAGAGCTTCGCTTCCCGAAAGACTACCCTGGGTAGTTTCCCTCTATGTAGTTGTGTAGCATTTTATTCTCAAATTTTTCGTCAGAGATCTGTGCTTGCATGATTTCAGCGATGGAAACCATGCCAACCACCCGACTTTGGTGAATGATCGGCAGATGTGGAATCTTATTTTTGGCCATGACATTGCATAAATAGGCAAGATCATCGTCGAGAGCCGCGATAATGATCTCGCGGCTCATGACCTCTTTGATTCTTTTCTTTGCCAAATTCCTGAGATGGCCTTGTAGAGCCTGGGTCAAGAGATCCCGTTCATTGACAAATCCCACCGGCAACCCGTTGTCTAAAACAACCATTGCTTCGATGTCTTTTTCGCAAAAGGCTTTGATAGCTTCAAGGACAGGGGCCTCTGGATCAATGCTAGGAAATCCTGGACATACACGGTCTTTGAGAAGATCTCTAACCTTGGTCATTGAGTCCCCATCCTCAGCTGCGAACGTGCTAAGAGTTTTTATTCAGACTTAACATCTAATTTGTTCACGACGCTAGACACTCCAGATTCAGCCGCGACTTTATCATAGATCGTTTGCTTTTCGCCCTCTGAAGTTACTGTGCCCTTCAAAATAACTTTACCACTGAAGGCATGGATTTTTATATTTTGTGCCGGGCCTGAAAGATTAGTGTCTTTGGCCAAATCTTCGCGAATTTGGCTAACTAGAGCAACGTCACTTGATGTCATTTTTTCGTCATGAGCAGAAGCCAAAGAACTTTGAAAAATTCCCATAGCAAATACCAAAGATGATGCGGCTAATAGTTCGCTGAGTTTCATAGCTTACCTCTCTTCTGAAAATGAAATTTTTCTGACCGCCAAATGCAGGCAGAATCGCTCTGTAAACTGCAATGAGCTTGCCAGGGTCCAGGCGAAGTTTTGCCTAAGCTTTTCCGGCGATGAGGACTTTTTCCCTCGAGAAGGGGCAAAATTCCGGATCGGCCACTTTTTAGGACCAATAGCCTCGCATTAGCTCGCTGGCCCATTCGGGTTGATATTCGCCGCCTCGGGGGCCAAATTCTTTGATCCAAGGTTTTATATCCAACACCGGCGTTGCATCCACTGCATCAAGGCCTTCTAAGAAAAGTTTAAGCCCTGCAATTTTCTTGATTCGGCAAATGGTCGAACCCAGTTGGTTGGGGCGGTTTTTTCCGCGCTGTGCGAAAATACCGATTTTGGGCCAAGCGGTATTGTTGCGAGGATGCCTGGCGGCAGTTTCGATTTTTCCGAGATCGACCTGATTCATAAAGAAGATCACCTCGACATGTGAAAAAGAATCGAGCCCTTGCAGGGCCTCGGGAGTGAAGCGTTCACTATCGAGTAGAATATAGCTCTCGATCGAATCCCAGTTGTCGTCGATAACTTCGCGACGGTTTGAGGCAACAACTCCGATCGCTAAACTGACCACGGTCGGAAGGCGCTGCTGTGGTTTTACAAAAAGTCCCATTTCGATATCATC
>Ga0206910_1191_pt1 | contig 11018 bp, 18 predicted proteins | sample Alteio_BWOrgHeat_77_FD_152949 | JGI IMG/M metagenome (GOLD analysis project Ga0206910, IMG submission 152949) | Enriched cells from forest soil in Barre Woods Harvard Forest LTER site, Petersham, Massachusetts, United States -... | ecosystem: Environmental > Terrestrial > Soil > Temperate forest >... | reverse complement strand
GAGGCGGGGTGGAGCGGAATTTACACGCCGGGGATGCTTTCGATTGGTCCCGGTAATGACGGCGCAACTGCGGGAAAAAACGCGGTGAGCTTTCCAGTGTTGGGAAGTCCGTTCGCAGCGGGATACTGCCGAGAAGATGAAATGTTAAAAGCTGCGGACGTTAAAAACAGTCCCTACGTCGAACTTCTCTGGGAAGAAAAACACTTTCAATCTGACTCTTTAGAGGGAAAAGGACCATTTGAGGTACAACTCCGAGACGGGCCGAAACTACCCCAGACTGTAGATTACATCCCCGAAACTGTTACGGTTAAGAAAGTCGAAAAAGCAGAGGGTGATCTTTTAGCATGGGAAACTAAAATCAAAACATTCCCGCCGGGAACAGTCGTTTATCATCCGGGCGGCACGTTGGCGAGCCACTACGCGGTACATGCCGCGTTAAACCACGTCCCTGTTATTATCTCGCACGTGCCAGAAATTAACGAGGTTCTAATCCCGACAGAAACGGAAGTCCGGAAACCGGATATTCAAAAACTCCGGGCAGGATACAGTCTGGCCGTAAATATGGAGCTAACACAAACCGAAGCGGCCTACCTTATGATCTCCGGATGCCACCATACTGCGGTATGGCGCGGGAAGCATGATTTTATATTAGGTGCGGCTATCGGCGCGGCTTGGCGACTAACTGTAATAGCTTGTCTCGGTGAATTCCGGCATTGGAGCACTACTACCACTGAGGGACAAGTTAAAATGAAACGGATGCGAATTCCTGACCGAGATTCTGTCTATTCTGGTTATTGGAAAAAATCGGATACTCCGATGGCACGGTTTCGATTCCGCCGTGCGCTGCATAGCTTTGCGCATGACCGTTGGCAGGGAAGTTTCGGCGGAGAAAGTTGGTTTCGGTTTGGACAGTGGGCGCTACAGATGCATAATGCTCTTACTGCGGGGGATGCGGATCGTGCTTTAGAGACACTAAATAGTCTAGTTCATTCCGCACACAATAACGGATGGGGATTTAATAAGTTCATTTCGGACGGTGAGCTAGACAGAACGGCTAGAAATCCGGTTTACGCTGTTCTCCGGGCGGCACATTCGATTTACCGGGCAGAACATCTACAGTTAGATATTGCTGAGGGACTAGCGAAATCTTTCCGGAAGTATCGCCGGGAGTTGAAACCAATCGAACACGATTTAGACCTTCGAAGCACGCTAAAGATGAAGAGAAATACCTGCGAAGATTGTGGGTGCTCGCCTTGTGAGTGTGAAGGATGTCCGCATGAGGATATTTGCGGTAAATGTCACGAATGTTTAGATTGTGTCGGGTGTGAGTGTCCGGAAAGTGAAAAACCAATCGTAAACCCGGTTTATCCGCCGAGTAAGATTCTGTACGCGCAAATTAAAATTACTGGGCGGAAATTCCATATTCAGTACGTCACAGAGGCAGAGGGAATTGAGAACGCTACGCCTACGCCGGGGATTGCAAAAGCCTACCGAGTTTTGAATGGGAAGTTTTCACTAGGCGTAAATGTAAATGACTACTACAAGGCAAAAACACAGAAGTCTCTCTCTGGTAGTGAGTCAGACTATATTATAATGTATCGCTCAGAGCACAGAGACGTGGATCAGGGCGAAGGAATAGAACGGTGGAGGATTGCGGATGGAAAATCCGGTTACTATATTGACATTCCATCGGGGAAAAACTAATGGATAAAAAGGGTACACTTCTAAATTGGGAGAAAGAAAAACCGGAAGTTGAGGTTCTACCGGGCGGGGCGGTTAAATCTACTTATCCGGACGGATCGTTCTCAATAACGCATCCGGAAACTGAAAAACCGTCCGAAAAGCCCGCGTCCTACGCTGAAAAAACCCTTAACCCGAAGGTTTACAGCCAACATTTGTGGGATACTAAGGGGGTTTGTACATGGTGCGGTGGCACTGATATAAATGTGGATTGTATCCGAAAGAATAACCTTCCAGAAGAAAAGTATGTCGCTGGCCGAAAAATAGACGAGAAAGATTACGAAACGTGGATTGCCAGAAGTTGCGAACACAGTAGTTGCGGGCACACTCGCGCCAGCCATGAGGATAGGGAGTTTGAGTGTCAGGTGCCCGGATGTAGCTGCGAAATCTTCTTTCGAAAAGACGAGGAGGATGATCTCTCACGGGATATAAACCGGGCGATAGAATTAGAAAACGAAATCAACGAACTGGAAACCTTAACTGAAATGAATCCAAACGATACCCGACTACAGGAAAATCTCCAAAAAGCGAAGCAGGAATTAGCGAGACTGGAGGGAACGGATATTCCGGAAGATATTCCGAAACATCTTTCGGGATTCGCAGCTATGGATTACATGGCGGGGAAGTTAGATAAGCAAAAAGAGGTTACTGCGGAGTGGACACCGGAAGACGATAAAAAGTGGAGTACGGGAACGTCCGGGCAGTATGGTTTTCCCGCTAGGAAGATGTGCGTACACCGTCCCCAGATGGTGATAGACGGGCAGGATTGGTCTGTCTGGGCCGGGGCAAGGTGGGATTGTCTGGGAACAGCACGGCGGTTTCCAATGGTGATGAACCTAACAGGGATCAGTATCACGCCAAAACACCACTTCCCGATGCCAGAGTTAAAAAAGTGGGAGACGAAAGCCTCGACGCAAGAAGTTATGATTGACTGGCCGGATCAGGATGTCGTGGAATTTCCAGTGGAGTTCTGGGTTGATTTAGCGAACTACATCCGGAAAGGAAAGAAGAAACTACTCATCTTTTGTATCGGCGGGCATGGTAGGACAGGAACGGCGGTAGCTACCCTAATGGTCGTTACGTTAGGATGGTCGGCGGATCGAGCAATCGGTTGGGTGCGAAAGAACTACTGTAGGGAAGCTATAGAGAATAAATGGCAAGAGGATTATGTCCGTGATATGGCGAAAGATTTTCGGGAGTTGAAACCTAAAAAGGTGAAAGCGGAGGCAAAATGAGCGCGAAAAAATCAAATCAAGACCACCGGGAGTACCGGATTCGCGGAGCAGCTACAAACCGGAAACGGCGAAAAGTTGAAGCGAAGTCTGGGCCGAAAAGTAAGTCCGGGTATAAACTAACCGCGCCTTGGGTGTGTCCGAACCCGGAATTACACGGAATAAAGTACTGCGAACATGGTATGGATAGCCTACAACAATGTTCGCTCTGCGGAGGATAAATGAAAACAGTTACGGGTAGTCGAAGCGGAAAAGTGGGAGAATTTATCTATCCGGAAAGTGAAAAAACCCATTCTCCGGTATGAAAGAGAAGATGTGACCGCGTTAAAAACTGTCCTAAAACTTATATTGGCCGCTATTCCAGCTACCGCGCTAAGTGATAGTGAAGAACTGATGGATGCTTTTAACGCAGCAGAGAAAGCATTAAAACAGGCGGGAGGATAGATGTCAAAAACAGCTAGCACGAAAGGAATCATTCAGGCGTGTGTCTGCGCGAGTCCCTTTCAAGATAAGCGGTACGGGAAGGGGAAGCGAGTTTTTACGGTGTCGCCTAAAACGCGGGCACCGATCTGTACAGTCTGCGGGAGGAAACAATGAAAATAGTAATTAACGGATGTTTTGGCGGTTTCGGTCTAAGTACCGAAGCAATGAAAATGTATGCCGAAAGAAAAGGATTGAAACACGTTAAAAGCACGCCCCATTTTCAGGGGGATAAAGGTTATGATCTACTTACCCCAAACCATAACTTGCCGGATGTAATTACAGATAAGCAATGGAATGATCCTAAAAACAATATTCACAGTGATAGGGACATTCCCAGAACCGATTCCGATTTAATAGCCGTAGTAGAAAAACTGAAAACGAAAGCGAACGGGTGGGTGGCTAACCTCTCAGTAGTGGAAATTCCGGACGGAATAAGTTATGAAATAACTGATTATGATGGAGTTGAAACCGTCGAGGAAACACACAGAAGCTGGAGTTAAAATGGGACTAGACAAAGCACTAGAAATCGCTGTAAAGGCTCACACCGGGCAGAAAAATAAATTTGACGGAAAACCCTATATAGAGCACGTAATTCGCGTGGTAAGCCTGGCCCTGCAATACGGAGATGAATATACCGCTATTGTGGCCGCGCTCCATGACGTAGTAGAAGATACCTCCGTTACACTAAACGATTTACTCTGGGATTTTCCTTTCGAGATAGTTAACGCGGTGGATCGGCTGACTCGAAAACCCGGCCAAACCTATAAAGAACACATTATTCTCTGTAAGGAAACGGAACTAAGCCGAAGAGTTAAACTAGAAGATATTATAGACCACCTAAATCAAATCGAGCCTAAACCGGGGATGCATAAAAGATACCGCGAAGCGAAGAAAATCTTGGAATCCTAAAAATATTTTATTTAATACTTGACAGATTGGCGAAAAAATGCTAAAATCAAACCAACCCGAAGTGTGTCCAAAAACTATATACACTAAATCATATATTAACAATATTCCGTATAAGCGGGCTAGTGGGGCGGAAGCGGTAGCGTCCTAATTTGCCGTGGCATACTAACTTGAAGGGACTCCCGATATTTCCGGGTAAATTTCAGTTTCCGGACAATTAACTGATAACTCCGGTTTTAACTGGTTGTCCTATTTTATTTCCACGAATTAGCTGTGCAGCCGTGCCATCCGGAAGAACCAACGTAGCAAGAAGTAACTGCGTGATTACCATTGGTTGCGCGGGCATAACCCCTTGATTAGTTGCGGCGATATTGGTTCCTACTCCGGTTTCAATCTTCAAAATAACACCGGGAACTAACTCCCCGTTATACGAAGTAAAAACTTCGTCGCCTTCGTGAAGTTCATTTCCTAACCGATCTTTAATTATCATATTTTTCCTTTAATTTTCTGTATGATTCTATAGCAGCCTCAAAAATATTGATATCGAAAGAATATTCTCGTCGTCCGTCAATTTCAATAGTGAGTACATCCGACGCCCCGTGACGAATAATAGTTACAATATGTTTAGGGCAGCCAGTTTGTCGGCAATCATTAAAACAATGTGTAGTGATTTTTCCGCCATATAAATCACTCATTTATTCACCACAAAATCTATTTCGGTTACGGCGTAATAAGTCGCGCCGCATTTTAATACCGTCATCATACCGAGAGTTTCACCAGTCGGTAACATCGTTTCTGATACTTTTTCAGCTAAAACATCGCAAGTCATAATATCGGTTGGGACGGTTTTCTCGCCGCGAAGATATGTTATTTTTAGTTGTGGCGGAATTAACGGTTGGGCCTGTATATGCCCAGTTTCATCTTTATCATAAAACCGGAAACTAACCCGCCCAATAGTTTGTTTTTCAGCGGCATAAATAGAACCAACAGCCAAAAATACACACAATGTATAAAGAATTCTCATAGTTGGATTATATCATACCGACGGTTAGTTGTAAAGTCTTTTTATATACGGGCGGCGGGATGGTATAATAAATTATGACTTGGCAGGAGATATTTCACGATTTACAACGACGCGGGGGCGTTCAGTTTCCGGACAACCCCGCGAGATTTAACTGGACTATCTTCGGAATCTCTGTTATAATAGGGATAGTCGTACTAGTACTATCCGGCGTATTAACCGGGGTGTTGTCTGTATATATTTCGTATAGCATTATCTCGGCGGCAGTAGAAAAAGGTTGACATTCTGGCGGGGAGGTGGTATAATTTGAATATGGAAAAGTGGAAACAAACAATAATTGAAAATACCAGAAACCAACCGAACGGAAATCTTCTGTCCGATCTATTATGGTTAGCGAATGGGGACGATTACGATGGCGGTTTCACAGATAGAGGTACATGGGAATACCACTATCTAGTGAGTGAATTAATCACCCGGCTATCTAAAATCGGTTTTCTGACCCCTCCGGAAGAGAAAAAAATACTAGAGGAACACGGTGAATAATCACGAATCTGGCGGGCTTCGTGGCGATAAGTATGCTGATGGACTATCCCTCATGGAGATAGCTAGGAGAACGGGACTATCTAGGGATGGAGTGAAATCAGTACTACATCGCGCCATAAAAAAGATGCGAAGATACATAAAAGAGCATCCGGAAACTGAACAAGACCTAAAAGAACTCTTGACAGTCGGGGATGTACGTGTTAAAATATCACATAGAAAATCGGGGAGGCTAACGCCTCCGGAGGATTAAATGAATCTAAAAGCAAAGAACTTTATTCGCAGGAAGTTAATTCCGTTTATTCTTCGGGAAGAAGGTCGGGGATTTGCTATGTCAACATGGCAAGAAAACGAAAACCCCGGCCAACACTTAACCGAAGATGATATAACTCGAAAAGTACCAAAATGCGGTACAGTCGCGTGTATTGGTGGTTCACTTCAAGCTCTTTCCGATAACAAAATAGAAGATGAAAGAGGACTCGGCAGAATGATTGGGTTAACTCCCGCTCAAACTTTCGGATTATTTTATGAATGGGAAGAACAGGATGGGATGAACGGTTATATCTCTCGTTCTCATGCTTGGCCTATATCTTTCCGGAACGAATTTGCAAAAGCAAAAACTACATTAGGTAAAGCGAAAGTCGCGGTTAAACTCCTCCGGAAAATTGCTAAAGATGGCGGAGGAATATTAAAAGTAAAGCGTGAAGATAACTAGTGATTTACTTTTCGTAGATTTTGAAACTAAATCGCTGTTAAATCTCGAAACCGTAGGACTGGCGAAATACGCCCGGAGTAGTTCTACGAAGCCGTTAATGTTGGGGTATGCTCTAAACGACGGCCCGGTACAGCTATGGGTAAATTCCGGGCCGTTTCCTTCCGATTTACTCGCCCTCCTAAAGAATCCAGGTATAAAAAAAGTAGCGTGGAATAGTTCATTTGAAAAGAATATATTCCGGTTTTGCCTTGGCATAACTATTCCAGACTCCGAGTGGATAGACCCAATGATTTACTCGCGGAATATCAGTCTGCCCGGCAGCTTAGAGGAAGTTGGCGAGATTTTAGGAATTCCAGCCGAAGAAGCCAAACATAAAACTGGAGAGAAGTTAATTAAAATGTTTTGCGAACCTTACCATTCGGGTGGGAAGGAAACATTATTTGGTTTAAGCGATCCAGTCTTCCATACCAGCTCAGATAAACCCGCAGAATGGGAACAATTCTGCGAATATTGTAAACAAGATGTTTCTGCGGAACGGAAAATATTTAAATTAGTGAAAACACTTCCTCTTCCGGAAAGTGAACAACGCGGATGGTTGCTCGACCAAAAGATTAATGAAGCCGGAATGCCCATTAACGCGGAGCGAGGAGAAAAAGCACTTCGGTTAGCCATCCGAGAGAAAGAAGAAATTAACGCAGAACAAAAGAAAATTACTGGACTTGAAAATCCTAATTCTCCAGCGCAGATGTTAGAATGGGCTAAAACGGAAGGCTACCCGTTCCATTCTATAGGAAAACCGTTCGTAAATGCTGCAATCGCGGGCGAGTTAATATCTAATAACTGTCGTAGGGCACTCGAACTTCGGAAGAAATCCTCGAAAATTTCCTATAAAAAACTAGAAGTCCTCCACGACCAGCATTCTGACGGGCGGTTGAAACACCTATTCTCGTATTTAGGAGCCGCTAGAAGTGGCAGGTGGGCTGGATACGGATACCAATTCCAGAACCAGCCACGACCAATCCCCGAAGTGGAAAAAAATATAGACCTCGCGTTAGCTTTAATAGATGCGGAAGATTATGATGGCATCAAAAAGAACTTTCCATCCGTAACTGAAACTGTTACTAGCTGCCTTAGAAGTATGTTCGAAGCCCCGCCGGGGAAAGTATTCGCGGTATCTGATCTTAATGCTATTGAAAATCGGGTGCTAGGATGGGTTTCGGGCTGCGATGCCATCCTGAAAATATTTCGTGATAAACTCGATCCGTATAAAGTTTTCGCCACTCTATTATATAAAATTTCGTACAGTGAAGTTACGAAAGAACAGCGGCAGATAGTTAAGCCAGTCGTATTAGGTTGCGGATTTGGGTTATCCGGCGGGGAAGAGAAAGTTGATAAATTCAAGAATACAATTCATACCGGATTGTGGGGATACGCTGAGCAATATGGCGTCAAAATGACCCAAAAAGAGGCACACGCCGCCGTTAAGATTTTCCGCCAGAACTTTAAAGAAGTTTGTGATTTCTGGTATGCTCTAGATGCGGCAGCAACCGGGGTACTAAAGGGATACGGACCGATTACGGTTGGGTTTGTTACATTTGATATTGTAAAACGTAAGAACGGACAGTTTATTCTTCGGATTAAGCTTCCGTCTGGAAGATACCTCCACTATATGAACGCTCGTATCGAGACGCGAGTAATAGAGGGGGCGAAAGGCAGTTATGAAAAAGAAAGTATTCTTTACGACGGAATCGGGCACGGAGTAGGAGCCATAAACGATAAGCACATCTGGGGGCCAACCTATACTTACGGAGGAAAGCTTACAGAAAATATTGTTCAAGCCATTGCCCGCGATATTCTGCTATACCACATGACCCTCCTAGATAATATGGGCGCAGAAATAACAGGACACAATCACGATGAATGTATTATTGTTACAGACGACAGTTCACTTTCCGTACAGTTAGAAGATATGATAGAAGTTATGAGTACTAGTCCGGAGTGGGCATTAGATTTACCTCTTTCTGCCGACGGGTATACCGCTAAAATATATAAGAAGGCGTGATGGAAAACTACTATATGTGTTATCGGGAGCATATTACTTTAGAAAGCGAGCTATCACCAGAGCAGTTAGTGGACGGCCTACCGATCATTTGTCCGAAAACTGAAATGTCTCCGGCCCATCGCAATTATGGAAAGATATGTGGAAGGTTGGCCTTCCGAAATTTCAAAATCTCGCAAAAAGAAAAGCTTGACAAACAGGATTGAGTAAGATATAATAATACTGTGAACACTCGTAAATCCGCCCGCGAACTAACTGTAGACCTACTACCTAGAAGCATCTGTCGTGTGGGCGTAACTGCTGTATTATCAGATAACTGGGGGGTGTTTAGTTGGGGGTGGAATCATCAGAATTCCGCCGGGTTGGGTGAACACGCGGAAGTTCATGCTATTAGCCGGGCGAGTAAGAAACGTCTCCCCGGCTCAACTTTAACTGTGTTCGGAAAACGGAAGAAAGGCAGTTACGTTATGGCCTTTCCGTGTCCAGAATGTTACAGCCTCGCTTTGAAGTACGGGATCGGGCGGATAGAATACCATTCGAAACACGGATGGAAAGTACTTGACTTATTTTAATAGGTGGGGTATAATATGACTTACGGAACTGAGAGTTGGAGCAAATTGAATCAGATAGATAAAATGATTGATTCTTTTCACGGAAAATATAGGTTTCTTAGCAACTTCTGGAAGGTTCCGATTGAATACGAAGGAACTATCTATCCTACTTTAGAACATGCGTATCAAGCGTCGAAATCGTATTCCATTGGGTATAGAACTAGGATTTTATCGGCGGCTACACCCGGCGAAGCAAAAAGATTGGGCCGGGTCGTTGAACTTCGACCAGATTGGGAGCTTTTAAAAGAGGGATTTATGCTGGTTTTCCTTCGTCAGAAATTTCACTTTCCGGAACTTCGAGAGAAACTTCTAGCAACAGGAGAAGAAGAACTTATAGAAGGGAATGGTTGGCACGATGAATTCTGGGGGGTCTGTGATGGTAGTTGCAGATACGGCCCACATTCACCTAACGGTCTGAATAAACTCGGAAAGCTTTTAATGAAAGTGCGAGATGAAATCAAAACCAACCCTACTAAAAATTAAGATGTTAGTTAGAGATTTATCGAAAAACTGGCCCGATAAGTCCGCTTCAGCTATCGCTAGGAAATACCGGGTTAAACTTCGGTATATAGGAAGCGGAATTGACAGGACAGCGTTTCTGGTCGTTGGGACGGGGATAGTCCTGAAACTGAGCGAGAGAATAGGGCAATCTAGTAGAGAACTAAAAAGAATTTCGAGTATAAGACGGAAAACACCGAGTCTTAGTAGATATCTCCCGAAAGTTTATCGTTTCGGCTGTAGTGTATCGGCTAGAAATAGCTCTTCTGTGGTGGCGATGGAGTATTGTCCTAAACGGGCCACGAATAAAGAAGTTGACGAAATAGGAAGACTTTTTAAGAACTTAAATGATGTTCATGATAACAACATCAGAAAAACTAAAGCTGGAGTAGTAAAAATTATTGATCTGGGGTACTAATGAACTTCTCAGAATATAGTACATACTGGGCAGATACGATTCTTACAATGAAGAAACCTGCCAGCCAAGCTAGTATGAAAAGTCATATTCGACGGGCAGTTAAATCGTTCGGAGATTTTGACTTATCCGAACTGACAGAATCCGCCGCCCAAAAACATATTTTTGAAGCGTCGAAAGAGTTATCTCCGAAGAGTTTGCAGTCATACTGGGGAACTATTCGGTTAGTTCTGAACCGGGCTAGGAAAGAAGGATATATTCTAGCTGTGCCGGAGCCGGAACTCCCGAAAGTATTCAAAACGAAACAACCGTCATTTACTGCGGAAGAAATGAAGAGGATTATCCAGAATTCGGACGGACAGGATAAACTGTTGTTTCACCTTTTAAGTGAGACTGGCGTGCGTGCGGGAGAGGCATTCGCGTTAAAACCGTCCGATGTAGACTTCGAGAAGAAAACTTTAAATATAAATAGGAGCGTATTTAATGGGAAAGTCCAAAATCCAAAAACAGAAAACGCAGTTAGAACAATCAGCATATCTTCGGGGCTTGCGAGATGGTTGCGAGAGTGCGGTGAAGGCTATATTTTCGCAGTTTCGGAAACTGGAAAAACCTCTATTGGAAAAAAAACTTAGAATATTACGAGATAGTATCGGAGCTACAAACATCAATGGAGAGAGAACCGGATTCCACGCGTTCAGACGTGGTAACGCCACGCTACAAGCAGAAATCGGCGTCCCAGAACACATAATTCGTATGCGGTTAGGACATTCGGGCGGGGTAACTGCCGGATACATTCAA
>Ga0206910_1190_pt1 | contig 11062 bp, 10 predicted proteins | sample Alteio_BWOrgHeat_77_FD_152949 | JGI IMG/M metagenome (GOLD analysis project Ga0206910, IMG submission 152949) | Enriched cells from forest soil in Barre Woods Harvard Forest LTER site, Petersham, Massachusetts, United States -... | ecosystem: Environmental > Terrestrial > Soil > Temperate forest >... | reverse complement strand
ATTCGGGCAACAGGTGATGGAACTGGAATACGAAGCCGATATGCTTATTGCGGAATTTAGCTTGTTTTTTTGCCGGCAGTTGAAAAAGATCTACCTCGTTTATTTTTACAGAGCCTTTATCGGGCTTGTCCAAAGCGCCCAAAAGATGCAATAAAGTACTTTTTCCTGCCCCGGACGGGCCAATAATAGATACTATCTCGCCTTTTGAAACGTTTAATGATACATCGTTGACCACAGTAAGGGCAGGATACTTCTTTACCAGATTGTGAGCAGAGAGCATAATGTAAAAGTGACCTAAATTGAGAGCAAAACCAATTAATTGTATAGAAATATTTTTTTCGATAATGAGATTTAATTTTTCATTAACCTAACCCTGATGAATAAAAATTTGTATTTCTTATTTGAAACCTTACATTTGCGTGAATTAAAGAAAAAATAATAATTACCATAATATGTTTTGGACATTAGAATTAGCCTCGCATCTCGAAGACGCTCCCTGGCCAGCAACAAAAGATGAACTGATCGATTACGCTATTCGTTCGGGAGCGCCACTGGAAGTTGTTGAGAACCTGCAGGAATTGGATGACGAAGGCGAGATCTATGAAGGGATAGAAGACATATGGCCCGACTATCCAACCCAGGAAGATTTCTTCTTCAACGAGGATGAATATTAAAAACGTGACAAAAACATTTTAAGTCCTGTCTGAAATGGCAGGACTTTTTTATTTTCATACGTTGGCAGTTTTAAAGCGCAAGGGGACAATAGATGTCTTTGCTCCTCAAAAACAATATGCACAAATATCATAAAGCCAATACTTTGAGTAAATTTACTTTCAAGCCGCCAATTATTTTTATTCAACAGCTTCTGAAAAAGCAGGCAATGCTAAGTGCAATAAATTGAAATGAAACTAAGTATAATAATACCCGCTTATAACGAATCGGAATCTTTGCCTGACACTATCGAAGCTATTGATAATGCGCTATCTGTAATAAAGATAGACCATGAGATATTGGTGGTGAATGATAATTCCAAGGATAATACCCTGGAGGTACTCGCTAAACTTTCCGCTAAGGTGCCTACGCTCAGATATATTACTAACCCCGGCCCTAATGGCTATGGCTATGCTGTGCGGAAAGGCCTGGAGCATTTTGAAGGCGATTGCGTTGCTATTATGATGGCAGATCTCTCTGATTCCCCTTACGACCTGGTGAAATTCTATACCACAATGATAGAAGGGAATTATGATTGTGTTTTCGGAAGCAGGTTCATGAAGGGATCAGAATTGAAAGATTACCCAAGACTGAAACGTACCGTGAACCGGATGGCAAATTTAATTATCCGCATAATGTTCAGAATATCTTATAACGATGTTACCAATGCTTTTAAACTATACAAAAGAGAGACAATAGAAGGTGTAAAACCTCTCCTGGCCCCGCACTTCAACCTCACCGTGGAACTGCCACTAAAAGCTATCATCAGGGGATATAGCTATAAAGTGATACCTAATTCATGGACGAACCGGAAATACGGAGAGTCGAAGCTGAAACTTAGGGAAATGGGCAGCCGTTACTTTTTTATTTTGCTGTACTGCCTTATTGAAAAATATTTTTCCAAGGGCGATTTTCATAAAAAATGGTGACCCGGTATCTATGGGTATTAAAATCTTACGGTAAGCATAATGGGCCAACTTTTAAACTTCTGGGCAAAACATAAAGCCTCTATTGTACTGGTTCTAATAGCATGTATCAGCTTGCCCAATAGTTTTACTATCTATCCGGGCGTGCAGTTGGATAGCTCCTGGGAGCGAGCTATCAACATGGCTATACACAATAAACTGGTATTCGGCAGGGAGTTCGTGTTCACCTATGGCCCGCTTGGTTTTTTAGAAACAAGGAATGGCGCTTTCATCAGCAAGATCATCTTTCTCTTGTTCGACTTTTTCCTGGTCTATGGCTTTTACCGGATATTCAAGACCATAAAAAAGACAGACAAAAGCACCATAGTGTTCCTCATACTCTGCATGATGGCGCTCAGATTTGATGAAATGAATTACCCTTCCACCAAACTGTTCATCGTCTATTTGTTCCTGCTTATAAAAATATACAACGACGACCTAAAGGATAGAACAGATCTTGTGTATTGTGGCATAACGGCTGTTATTCTTCTGTTCATCAAGATCAATTATGGCTTCGTTGCTTTGTTCCTATTGTCTGCATTGGTAATTATTTCTTTGTTCCGAGATCGTGTTGCGGCATCCATTGTGCTGGCAAGCTTCTTTGTGTCCTACTTTCTTCTTACCTGGACCTTCAATTTCGATCTCGTTAACTACCTGCGATATGGTGCGCAGCTAATTTCGGGCTATAACGATGCAATGTTCCTGCCTATAGAGAACAAACGATATATTTTTCTTTTGTTTGCCATCTCTGACCTGCTGCTCCTGTTCATTATTGTTCTCCGGTCATTTGCCGGCAACTGGAAGAACGGGAAACTGCCGGGATATTTTTTGAAGTATGCTTTATTCGCTTTGTTTGCTTTTTTATGCTTTAAGAACGGCTTTGTGCGCAGCCATTTCTTGTCTTTCTTTACGGTGTTCCCATTGTTTATCTTTCTTGTATGCCATGAATTGGACGCTGGTGATACAGGTATCTATAAGAAAGAGACCCTTGCTATTTTACTGGTCACATTTTTAGTGTTCGGAGTTTATTATAAAGCCGATATTATTATTTGGGCCAAAAGTAAGCAAGCTCCGTCAAGGACCTTTGTAAAGGCCTGCTTACCTGTTTTTTATTTTACTGACATTCTTAACACCGAACCCGACCCCTCGAAAAACGAGCGCATATACTTGCCCACCAGTATCATTGATGAAGTGAAGAACAACAGCATAGACATAATACCCAAAGACATCTCTATAGCTCAACTTAACGATCTGAACTACAAACCCCGGCCCGTACCTCAATCATATGCTGTCATTTCAAAAGACCTCGACTCGCTTAATGCTGCCTTCCTGTCTTCTTTTTCCCGGCCAGACTATCTTATTGTAAGCCTTGGGTCTATAGACAACCGGTATGCTTTTTGGGATGAAGCGCTTACAAAATGTGCCGTATATCTTAATTATCATTACGAACGTTCCTTTGACCTTTGCGACAAAGACACGACAAACAAGGAAAGCAATTATGGCCAGGATGCCAGCAAGGCAGCAGAAGGGGAACTATTGCTACTGAGGTCTAATGACAAAAGCACACAAAAGAAACCTGTTTTTGAAAAGTTAGGGGAGTTTGATATGGGTGTTGGGGAGACAAAACAACTAGACATCCCCGATACGATACCCGTGTTCATGGAAGTATCTATACATTATTCGTTAGCGGCCCAAATAATAAAGACATTTTTCCAACCGCCTCTGCTTAATATACGTTTCGGGTTTGAAGATGGCTCAACAGTTGTCTACAGATGTGTTCATCCCCTTATGGCAAGCCCCCTTTTAATAAACAGATCTGTTAGAGATAACTCCGGGCTGGTGCATTTCTTCAAAGGTGAGCTGCAAAAAAATAAAAAGATAAGCAGCATCTGCTTTCCGAAAAAATGGGGTTGGGATAAGGGGATAAAAATAACCTTATATAAAATGCTCAACTACTAGAGGATATGCGATTTTGCGATGAGCTACGTGAGTGCCCTTTCCTAAACTTCTTTTGGTGCATCATCAATTTCTGCCTTCTCTCCTCCCTCCTTTTCTTTCGCTGTGCGCGCCTCAGCTTTCTCGAAGTTTTGTAAACTGCCATTTCGATGAGTTGTATACCAATGGTGCTTACAGAGCTATATATCAATATATTCTTTAGTAAAGTTGCAAAAGGGATATGTGGCTCCTTATATAGAACATAACAGGCAACTACACCTGCAGATATGGCAAACCAAAAAAGTGCACTTTTGGTTTTAAAACTACTTGTTGATCTTTTGACCGTACTCATATAATGATCGCAATTAGCATCCTGGCTAACACATTGTAAAAGTATTGCACTGAAAGATAGGGATTTTTATTTGCTTGTTATATATTTATTACCACCTATGTTTTTGAATATAATAACAGCATATGTTTAAAATGATCGTTTTTGTAAAAATATATATTCTTATTTAGCAAGCAGATCCTGCAAACATCATACCACCAACAGTATTTTGTTACTATCTGCCAACATACAATAAGGAAACAATAGGTATTAATACCCGTGTTATGGCTTTTCTTAGCCTTATCGCATTTGTTAACGAATGGAACTTGTAAGAAAGCGAAAAATTGCGGATGATCAATAGTTGGTGGTTTAGCTTTTCGTAGATAATGGCCATAAGGTAAATTAACTTTTCCTGATAGTGCTTTATGTGGCTCATTCGCATTTTGCTTGCCAGTAGTTGACTACTGCTTAAAATAAGGGCGAAAACAAGGATCTCAACGAGAAATAAACGGCTTATGCTGGGATTAATATGCGCTTGTGGAAGATAATTGTAATAAAGTATAGTTACTACATATATAAGTATGCTATGTAAAAGATATATGCGGTAAGCATTTTTTCGTGGCTCTAGTTTACCGATCATCTTTATTTTCCCCAGTTTGAATAAACAGGCAAAGGAAATAAGTGAATTTATGATATTACTTATCCTGATAGATGCGTAGGGGTCTGCACAATTACCTTTTGACAGAATAATGCCTTCTGCACAGGAAAATATAAAGCTCAATATGAAAGCGGCAATAAGAAGACCCCAAGATGTATTCTCTAAAAAGGCTATAGATCTCTTGTGGTTCGCCTTCAACTGTACGCCAAGCCACATAAAAAAGGCATAGCCCAAAAATGCTTTGGTGTGATACGTTGAGATCCAGGCATAATGAAGATTTACACAGTAGAACAAAGTTATGGCAGCCAATAGCATTCCTAACCAAGGTTTAAGGACATACTTTTTTAAGCTGACGAGCAACACCGAAGAAATTAAAAAAACTATTATGAACCAATATGCAAAGTGAAAAACCGAGTTCTTGAATATCATTGAGATCATGAGACTTGCCTGTTTAAGATCCCCATTTCCCAAAGCACCTGCAAAATGAGGCTCATTAATAAGGGTCAGCAAACAAAAAACAGAAAGTGACAGAAACCACGGTAAGACGGTAGAACTGAGCCTGGTCTTTAAAAAACCTCGTATTGTGTACTGATGGATCTTAGGCCCCATGAGATACCCGGATATGAGAAAGAACAGGATAGTACCTATTTTACCAATTTGCAGAATAACAGACCTAGCTATGATGTCATACGTTTCGGAATATGTATTTGTTTCCAAGCCCATATTGCAATGTCCCCAAACTACAGAGCACATAGCCAAGAACCGTATGGTATCTATCGTATGGAGTTCGTTGCTAATAATTTGATCCTTAAACTCTAAAAAGTTATTTTTTTCGCTCATTTGTTTAGTCATCCTTTATTGTTGCCTCTATCTCGAAAATAATGCCATACTAGTAAACGATTGATAGCAAATCAATTACAAAAATTAATAAAAATATTACGTTCCATATTTTGGAATTTCTTTCCTCTTTTCTATAATGTTCTACAGATCAAATACTTAATAGACCTTTGGCATTTATCTTTTTATCTTTGCTGGTTATTAAAAAGGAATTAGAGTAATACGAATGCCTTTTACTTTCGCTCATCCGGCAATTGTCTTGCCATTATTGAATACCCGTAAAAGGATATTTTCTGCTTCTGGTCTTATTATCGGCAGTATCATACCTGATTTTGAATCGTTCATTAAATGGGATGAGCACAAAATATACAGCCATACCTGGCTGGGCATTTTTTGGTTCGACCTGCCGCTAGGCATCATCGTTGCATTCCTGTTTCACGGTATAGTACGAAATTCATTCATTTATAACCTTCCGGCTTTTATTGGTGATAAATTTGAAGTTTACACCAGTTTTTACTGGCCTGCTTATTTCAGGAAACATTTTATTATTGTCATTTATTCCCTGCTTATTGGTATTACTTCCCATTTATTGTGGGACGCCTTTACACACCTGAATTTGGCTGACCCCGATGCGACAGATTCCAACATTTACTGGGCTGGAATGAGACTCTATATTTTTCTGCAATATTCCACTTCCCTTATAGGGCTTTTTATAGTTGCCTGGTATATACTTAAGATACCCAAGGCGCGTGTGCAAAAGACCAAACATGAAAGAATGAAGTACCAGATAACACCAAGCGGGGGCAGGAAGACTAATAAAACAGGGTTTTGGATATTGTTCATGCTCATCGCGTCTATCACCATAATACTCGCCATATATCTTGTGGACGACCCTGCCAATGTGATATTGCTGATACATATCGCTATCTCGGGCCTCCTATTGTCACTTATTATCACGCCCATCTTATCATCCCTGTTTGATCACAGATCCCTTGGGAGATAAATAGGTGCATTGCATTTTATGAAAGATATATATATTCAAGGGTCAGTCCATGAGAGATAGCTACTTTGATGTCTAAAATGACGTAAATTGTATTTAGAAAAAGAGCAATGAGGGATCATTAAAAATAAGTCCCGACAAAAAAGAAAAAGAGTATTATTTTACCGTTACTAATAATACTATTAAGGATATAGTTGCATGAAAATAAGGTAAGCTTTGATTAATTTTACTAACAGGATAAGTCACAGAACCTAATATGAATTTTAAAGATCCCAACCTGAATAGAATAGTTTTTGTAGAGGACGACCCATCAGTACAGACGGTAGTACGACGTTACCTGGCAAAGAACTACGACGTACTGGCTTTCAATAATTGTATGGAAGCATTGTCTTTTCTGCAAGGAGGCGATCTCCCCGATATCATTGTTACCGATCTGAGCACACCTGTTTTAAATGGTTTCGATTTTCTGACACAGCTCAAATCAAGTGGCTTTTTCAACTCCATACCTGTCATTATACTTTCCGGCGAAGAAAGTACCGATACGCGGATAAAATGCCTGGAGGCGGGCGCTGACGACTATGTGGTAAAACCCTTCAACCCCCGCGAACTGCAAGCACGTATAAATGTGATATTAAAAAGAACAGGAAAAATATTTACAACTGAATAATTTTAATGACCAACTCCATCTCGGTAACTAATAAGGGGAAAGTAGTAGCTCTGCTGAATGTTAGCGATGCGAATTATGAGCTGATAAGTAAATGTGATCTTCATGGGGCGGAGTTAATGAATTTTAAAAATGGCCTCGAGGTCATTTCCAAATGGGAGAAAGAGGGGATAGACATCATTGCGGTTATCTCCGAAAGCGAGATAATGGCCCCTCTCGGTGTTTATACTTTGGAAAATCTGAGGAGCAAGAAATTTCCTGATGTTCCTTATTTCCTCATTTCCAAACAGGTGAACGAGAACCTGTCTAAGATATGCTTTACAGTGGGTATTGCCGATGTGTTTAAAATACCTATAAAAAGATCGCAGGTGGAGAGCAGGGTCAATTTCCTTGTAGAGCACTGGGCCGATCTGCGCAAAAAGACCGTTGACAAAAAAAATGTTGCATACCATACGCCTCTCATTAAGAGGATATTTGATGTTGTTTTTTCTGGTTTAGCCTTGCTGCTGCTGCTGCCCTGGGTACTCATCATCATCATTATTATGAAGCTGGAGTCGAAAGGGCCTGTCTTTTATTATTCTTTGAGGGTAGGCTCCGGGTACCAGATCTTTAAGTTCTACAAGTTCAGGTCTATGTACGTGAACGCCGACAAAAGGCTGAAAGAACTACAGCACCTGAATCAATACACGACCGCCGAAAAACCGGCTGAAACGAAAGGTGTGGCTATTTTGTGCGATGAATGTGCTATGGCAGGTGAAGGATGCAGGCACCCGCTTTTTTCCGATCACGATACCTGGTGCGAGAAGCAGTACATGAATTCAAGGAAAGCCCTTGCTGGATCTGCGTTCTTTAAATTAAAGAACGATCCCCGCATCACCAAGATCGGGAAGTTCCTGCGCAATTCCAGCATTGATGAACTGCCGCAATTGTGGAACGTTTTCATAGGCGATATGAGCATTGTAGGCAACAGGCCCCTGCCCTTGTACGAAGCTGAAAAATTGACCACAGATAAATATGCGCTCCGTTTCATGGCACCTGCTGGCTTAACAGGCCTATGGCAGGTAGAAAAAAGAGGCAAGGGAGATATGTCGGAAGAGGAACGCCTTATGCTCGATAACGCTTATGCGGCAAACCATAGCTTTAAGCAGGACATCATCCTTATTCTCAGGACCATCCCCGCATTGCTTCAAAAAGAAAACGTATAAGTCCCAATGAGATACATAGCTATCCCTTCATACATCAAACAATTGTGGGAAGATACCGCAAGAACAAAAGAAGAAAAGATAGCTTTTATACAGGCACACGCCAAAGCCCTTCTCAAAGGTGATCCTGAGGTCTCTGTTGTTATCCCGGCATACAATGAAGAGCAAAGCATACTGCAAACACTATGTTCATTAACGGGAAATACTACCAGCAGATCTGTAGAGATAATAGTAGTGAACAATAACTCTAAGGATAATACTGAGGCCCTTGTGCTTGCGTCTGGTGTCACCTGCATCAAAGAGACGAAACAAGGCATAACTGCGGCACGCAACGCAGGCCTGGCAAAAGCCAGGGGTAAATATATCCTGAATGCCGATGCGGATACTTTATACCCTAAAGACTGGATAGAGCAAATGGTGGCTCCATTGGCAAACAATGACAAGATAAGTCTCAGCTACGGGCGCTTCTCATTTATTCCTACTGGCGTAACTTCAAGATCCACGTACTTTTTTTACGAGTATGTTGCAGACATGCTGAGGTATGTGAACAAGTATTTTAAAGAAGAAGCAGTAAATGTTTACGGTTTCAATTCCTGTTTCAGGCGTGAACAAGGTATGCAGGTGGATGGCTTCGACCACCCCCTTGGGAGCAATGAGGATGGATGGCTGGCCCTTAAGCTGCGCGATAAAGGTTTTGGCAAGCTGCACTATGTCACCAACATCAAAGCACTAGTATGGACCACTGACCGCAGGATACAAATGGACGGCGGCCTGATGAAAGGCATCGGTAAACGGTTAAAAAGGATATTCCTCAAAAAAGCAGAACCACATAGCGGCTTGTAGCTATACCGCGTGTACATTTAATAAGATCTCCACTTTTATGTAAACTAGTGTCAGAAAGCTTTCTGTATATACAGTTGGCGTGTGCCTGCATGGTGGCTGTCTTGCCAGAGAAAATAGATATTACCGTTATGCACCTTTATGTTCTGAGCAAAGGGTTTGTCTGTCCATACCCTGTGATCATCAATGTCACCCGATCGCAGCCTTATCTCGTTCAGTGCCTGGTAAGCCGCATTGTTCAGTGCATGAAGGTAAAACCGATCTGTCAACTCATCTTTTATTATGTCAGCCCCCCGGTTCTTATCGTTCGCAAAATTGAAAGGGGAATTTTTCACCTCAATGCCTATGAGGTTAAAATAACGTATCTGCCGTTTTATGTAATCAAAGACAAGTATGCTGTCATCTTTTGTAAATAAATGCGCGTCGATAACTCTGAAGCTGGTCTTGTCCCAGAGATCGCGTGCATAGCCAACATCAAATTTGTGGCTTTGTTTCCTTCGCTCATCTTCCGTATAGTAAAGTACATCTTCTTCCCGGCTGGCCCGGTAAGCGACGGAATCATGGAATTGTAGGAATACGTGGAATACGGTATCCCCCTGCTCCATGTATCCATAGGTCACCTCGAACAGGTCGGGGCGCGATATTTTGTAGTATAGGTTGCCGCCCATAGCCAATTGGCACGCTTTCAGGCCGGGGAGAAATTTTATATCGTAAGGGGCCTCTATCCTAATGTGGCCTGAGTCTATTGTAAGGGGGTAGAATCGACTAAAACATACGCAGTAATATTTGCCCAGGCAGCTTTTAAAAAGGGCCAAAGGCTCTTCCGGCAATTTTTGTAATGCCAGCGTGTCGCCATAATTATCCAGCAGAAAAAGTTTGGCATCCCTGCCAAACGGGCCATTGTAAGAGGCCACCAGTATATTATCTCCTACAAAATCATAATCGACAACATACTCCCGCGATGATCGCAGTACACGTTGATCGCTATTACTGCTTACGACAGCTTCCTGCAAAACGGCGTTCAGAGGAGTGAGATAAATATTTTCGTGATAGCGCCTTATCGTGTCGGGCTTATAATCATTGCGGATAGCTACCAGGTAGCTGTATTTTAAAAACAGGGCAGGTATATGTGCATATCCGTCAGGGCTGCTTTTAGCTATAAAGATACCGTTACGGGTGTATATCGATACATCGCTTAAAGGTATCTCTACATCCAGGAACCGCATTGTGAGCGTGTCTTTTTGCTGTTGGGCATACAGTGACCTGGCCTGTATAAGAAAGCAGAACAATAAAAGATATGCAATGAAACGACCCATGTAATAATAAAGACGTATAAAGTTAAGAAAAAAGACAATCTGTTATCCTTGTGCGGCTGCCGGGTCGTGTACCAAGGCACTAAGCAATACCTTAATTGCCTGTTTTACAATATCTGCTTAGATTTGCATTTTTGAAAAAAGTTAAAGACAAAGATCTGTATGCTACAATTGAAACAGCAGCTATATAAACTTTGCCGTGATAATATATCTGAGAGGAGCAGCAGCCTTCAACGATCTATAGCAGAGATACAGGATGCAATAAATAATGAGACGAAAAGTAGTGCAGGCGACAAATATGAGACAGCAAGGGAAATGCTGGAGCAGGATATAGACCTGAATATTGTGCAACTGAACGAACTGAATAAGCAGAAGGAAATTTTGGACAAGATAAATCCTGCTATTAAGAGCCAGGTAGTTGTTCCCGGCAGCCTGGTAAAGACCAGCAGGGGAAATTACTTTATTTCTATCAGCGCTGGCACCTTAAAATTGAACGGATCTACATTCTATGCCATTTCGTCCATATCGCCCATAGGCAGCAAACTAATGGGGCAAAAAGAAGGCACACGCTTCCTCTTCAACGACAAGGAGATCATCATCGAGGAAATA
>Ga0206910_1115_pt1 | contig 11201 bp, 10 predicted proteins | sample Alteio_BWOrgHeat_77_FD_152949 | JGI IMG/M metagenome (GOLD analysis project Ga0206910, IMG submission 152949) | Enriched cells from forest soil in Barre Woods Harvard Forest LTER site, Petersham, Massachusetts, United States -... | ecosystem: Environmental > Terrestrial > Soil > Temperate forest >... | reverse complement strand
ACTTAGTTGAAGAGGCTGCCGCCATCCAAGCGCATGTCGAAATTCCTGTGATCGGCGTTGGCGGCATTGAGTCCGGAGAGATATGCAAAATATTGACGCCAACTTGTTGCAGGTTTTTTGCCAAGACGATGCTTTCATCCAAACGAATACCTGCAGGGATGAAGTCCTGACCAGGCATACGCACCGATATCAGAAGATTTTTATGCTTAGCGCGGCTTGCTGCCACAATTTCTAGAATGAAACGCTGCCGCTTTTCCCAGTCACCACCAAAGGCATCGTCACGTTGATTGGTAATTGCAGAGAGCCATTGATTGAGTCCGTAACCGTGGGCGCAATGGAATTCAACCAGATCAAAGCCCGCCAAAACAGCGCGGTCCACTGCCGCAAGGAAGGAATCGGCCCAAAGTTTCATGTCTTCTTTAGTCATGGCGTCGGGGGCTTCAAGATGGCGATCTTTGACGGGGACGGCGACATGGCTCGGACCCATCAACACTCCACCGGTGAGGCTTTTTTCGGTTTTTGCCCCAGAATGGGTGATCTGCAGTCCAGCAATAGCACCGCTGCCTTGAATGAGGCCACTAAGCCTTCGCAAGCCCGGAACATGCGCATCACTATAAACCCCAAGCTGTCGATCTTCGCTTTTGCCAGTCGGGTGGACATAGCTGTACTCAACGATCAACAAGCCGGGGTTGGCAAGGCTGAGGTTTTGGTAGTGCTGCAGAGTGGTCTCGGTGACAAAGCCATTGTCATCGGCTGTTTGTGAGGCCATCGGGGGCACTACTATGCGATTGCGCAACCGAATGGCTTCCGAAAGTACCAGTTTAGAAAATCTGTCGAGCCTGCTCATGCCCATGAACATAATTCTAGTGTTGTTGTTTTAAAAGAAACAAAACTGAAATTAATGATTCCTTTTGTGAAATGGTTAAGTCTAAGTCCTTGGAAAACCTGTTGAATCTGGTTCGGTTTGAAAATAGTCTAAGAAGGACATGTCAAATCCCAGGCTCCGACAAGTTGTTCAAATTCTTGCTTTTTTTGGCGTCTTGTTTTTTGGCGTGTTCTTTCTATTTCATATCACCGATAGGTTTTGGTCGGATTCTGAAATATGGGGACTTCGACAGGGTCAGTACTGTGCGCATTCTTGGAGATCCTTTGCATGCAGCTGGAAGCCGATTTTTTATTTTATCGTTGGCAAGTTCACGAATCCTGATCTCACCCAGTTGATGAGCTTTGCTAGGGGCTTGAGTGGTTTTTGGTGGCTGGTCAGTGCTGCCATTTTATTTTGGAATCGGATTCCGATGACTTTGCTGGTTTGCTATTTTGGGAGTTCTTTATTTCTGCTAGACTCCAATGTTGCGAGATCTGATTTTTGGGCATTGCCCGCCGTTTTGTTTGTCTGTGCTTTTTTGAATAAGGACCGGCTTGGGGTTAAACCCTATGTTTCGATCCTAATTATTTTAAGTGGGTCGTTACTTGCAATTTTGATTTCACCAAAGTCGATGGTTATTTTGCTGTGTTTAAGTCCCATCATTTTGCAGCGACTGTCGCAGAGAATTTCTAAAAAGAAAAAAATAGTTGTTCTTACGACTTTTTTGGCTTTGGGAGTTGCTGCTGTTTTTGTATCAAGATTGTTTATTCAGTGGAATGATGTGGCGGTATTTTTTGTTCGTCAGCTGGACGCTTCCGAATATGGAGTTTCCTATTGGGACTTACAGAGGTTCTATTATATCGGGCGGGCTTGGCTTGAAAATCCACAGCTGCCAATTTTGTTTGTGGGTTGGTTGGGAATGATTCTGATCTCGAGTCTCGAGCATTCAAGACCGCTTACGGCCAGGCATTTCGCAGCAATGCTATTGTTTGCTTCGATGTTTCTCTATCCGGATAAGCTACCTTTTTGGCTCAGTTGCCAAACATTGGCGGCTGTGGTTCTTATTGCCCCGGATTTTGTTAGTGACAAGGTGCTTAAGGCATTTGTAATTGCACCAACGATCTTGAGTCTCTTTGTCGGTATTTGCTGGTCGAGGGTATTGCCAAGTCTAAACAATGAACGCCAAAAGCTACTGGTCAGTTATTTGGATGCCAATGACGAGTTCCGCATTTACGATGGTTTGGGTTTGGTATCTGGAAACGCATCGGTTCCATTTTTTTGGGGCCGGATCAAAAAGATGCAAACGATAGAGCCTTGCAAAGTATTCGCGCCGCCAATTTTGAAGTTATTGCGTTGACTCATCGAACAAAAATTTTTGCACACTTACTCGGTGATTATTTAGAAAAAAATTATATAGAGAGCAGTCCCGATCTGTTGATTAAAGTCTTCAATATTGAAGTTTCCGAAGGCACCCGTGCCGAAGAAATCAAACAGCAATTTGCGGACCTTTATGGCTTGATCGGATCCACGAACCCCTTGGTTTCAGTTTTGCAATTCAATGAGGATACAAAAAAATGGCGCTTGCAGAAGGATCGCGCCGAGCCCTGGAGTGAGATTCAGAAAGCTCTTCCCTTGGGAAAAGCCAGTCATTTGCGCCTGACTCCACTAACGAAATTGTTGCTGCATCCGCCGCCTTACAGTTATGACTCTGAGTTTCGCTTCGAGCCCGAGGGCCGCAACCAATGGCACTGGCCATCGCAACTTTTTCTGGGCACCCATTAGCTAGGGACTATCGCTTCAACAAGCCTAGTTTTCTAAACTCGGCATTTAACACTTCGCCCCGCGCTTTGCGTGTCAAGGCAGTGGTTGCAGTTGCTGGAAGCATTACTGAATCTGAGTCCAAGTAGTCACCGTAATAGTCTGAATAGTGATCTAGAAAATCGAGGGTGCCGTCCTGATTGAGAATGATAGTGGCTTCATAGACAAGTCCATCCATTTGATTGAGCAGGGTAAATTGAATTGTATTTTGTGAAAGGTTCCCAATGAGTAAGCCATGCAGATGCAGCTCTTCGCCAGAGATTTGAAAATCTTGGCCGTCAAGCAGGCTATAGCCGGTCGCATCTGCAAAGATCAGATCGGTCGAAGTCTGAGTGATTGTCAGGGAGAAGCCTTTTTTTGTGGTTTTGGCGCCGTCGCTCCCATTGGTATTGAAATCTCCTTGGAAGTGTCCATTAAAGTCGGCATGGGCAAGAAGTGAGCAGCTGAAAGCGGTTACAAACAACAATGTTTTTAAGACCGGCATGGGACCTCTCTTTGCAAAGATTAACAATGATTTTTAGAGATCAAAGAAAAGAGCGTGAGTAGCGACCGAGTTGCAGCGAAGCCCTAAGCGGTTGGTGGCTTTGATGGTGATATAGCCTTCGTCACCCCATTGGTAGCCCCAGGAGTTCCGAACTATCCAGCTGCCAACTTCTGGGTTCAAGTTTCCGTCTTTGTTGAAGCTACAATTTCCGCTAGAATCTTTGGCAGATTCGCAGTCATAACCTTCGATAACCACCATGTGATTGATGCTTCTTGGGTTTTGGCTTGAGCAGCCATTGTAGACGCCGGATTGGTAGTTCTCAAAATCGGTGTCGGCCGCAACATCAATAGTTACTGGTTTATGCAGAACTCCAATGACGTAGGCAATGTCTTGGAAACTGGGGTTGTTGCCATTTGTTCCTAGCATTTTATAAGCTTTTGCACTGGCGATCACGGTTTCGCTCTGACAGGGGCCTGCGGCTCCCACATAGGGGCCGTCACTGTCATAAGACGGAGCACCCATAGGACTGACAAGAAAAGAAGCCGCTGAAAAATCACCACCCTTGCAGGCCTGCTGGCGACTATCGCAGTTAAGAAGATAGTTAAACGACAGTCTTCCGGGGTCAGAGTTTGAAAGTATAAGCGTACCCCTGAGTGTTGAGGTCAGAGAAAAATCCCAGCAGCTGCCGCACTGACCCTGGTCTTCTACCGGACCAGCACTCCCCCGTAAACTGTAGGCAGAAGGTACCGTGTAGCCAGAACCCGAAAACGAGATACTAGGAGCTTTTTCTATAAAGGAGTGCATTTTTTCCGAGGGGTTCAGTCCTCTGGCGTGGGTCGTAGGATAAAGCGTTGAGCTGTACAAAGCAGCTTCGGCCCAGACTGGATTTGGAATAGCGCAAAGAACCAGAATAGCAAGGCCAAGACGAGAGCTAAAAACCATAAAGTCCATCCTTTGGATAATGTTGATAGCCAGAGGCTGTATCGACATTCGATAAAAAATCTTTAGATCCAGGCTACAGTAAGCAAAATAAAGTTTATAGACACAGGCGTGGCGGAATTGACTTTAGATGATTTAAGCAGCTTTGGCGCGACTTCTCGAGGGCAATTGTTCAATCCATGGGACCTCGATGAAAACTTCGGTTCCAAATCCGAGCCTGGATTCGACCCAAGCTTTTCCGCCGAGCGCTGCGGCGGCCTGAGCGATCGCATCCATACCCACACCGCGGCCCGAGAGCTCCGTGATGTCTTCGCGAATCGAAAAGCTAGAATCAAAGATGTGTTGAATCACTTCAAAGTCCGACTTTGCAGCCACATCAGTTCCGAGGTTGTTCAGCTTAGCGCGGACAGCGGCGGGATCTATGCCTCGTCCGTCATCGGCAATCGAAATGAGCAGTTGTTGACCGCGGCGCGAGAAGTTCATTGAAAGCGTTCCGGCCGAAGATTTTCCGGCCTGCTCACGCTCTTCGGGAGCCTCAATGCCGTGGTCGATTCCGTTGCGTATCGCGTGAATCAGAGTTCCGAACAGATTGCTGTAAGGCTCTGGTAGGATCAAGAAATCCGGATTATCGATTTTCAAGGGATTGACCTGTTTTGCCAGGCGTTCTGAAATATTCTGAATCGCCTCGTTCAGGTTGCTAAAATAACTTTCGACCGGTTCAAACAAAAAGTTCTGAAAGAAAAGATCCCGTAACGGGACGCTGGATCCCGTATTGGGCCAGGCGGCAGAAGAAAAATTGATAAGCTTCGAAATCGGAAATTCCACCCAGCGCTGGTCCAATTTGTCAATATTGCCAAGAACCATCACGTTGCTGGTGAGAAAAGACTTAAATATTTTGGGTAGCAAAAGACAAGCCTCGCGCATGCGCCGATAATACTCAAAGTCGCCGATACTTTTCCATTCGCCGAGGTGAGTTTCGGCCAGATGACAGGTGTCCGCGAAGTTCTTGATCGAGAAAGTCGCAGCCCCGCCCTTTAAGGTGTGCAGCAGGCGAAAAAGTATTTCGGTGTCTGGCTTAGTCTTTTCCATTTCAACAGCAAGCTCTTCAAGCATCTGCTGCGATTCTCGAATGAAGCTTGCCACCTGTCTTTTGTTGCGAAGTAGTTGTAGAATCATACTCACATGGGCTCGCTCGGTGGCGGCCTCGCGCTGGGCAACGACCAAAGACGTGATATCTGTTGCAACCACAACGATACCTTCGATTTGCCCTTCGGCGGTACGAAGCGGGTAGTACTGCAGCTGAATTTCTTTATCGGGTGATAGCAAAAATCGGGGCGGCCCCAGGGGTGCCAAGTCTTCAAAAGGCAACATTTCCGCAAATAAGGTCAACATCCATTTTTTGAAACCGGGTATTTGATTTTCGGTGAGACCCAAGGCTTTCCAAATCGGTGACCCACGTGGATCGCGACCCATGATCGCTTGGCAGGCTTTCGAAGCGATCGGAAGCACCTCGCCATTCTTATCGAAAACAAAAAAGCCTTGGCCAAGGCTGTCCAGTAGCGCACCCATGAGCTGATTGAGTCGCGACAACTCAGCCGTTCGGGCCGCAACCATTTTTTCCAAGTTTTTAGAGTAGTCTTCAAGCTTCTCTCGAGCCGACTCGATCTCTCGAATATAGACTTCTTTTTGGTCAAGTTCGGCGCGGTATTTCTTTTGTAGGGTTTCTTCGAGAGTGACATCGCGACAAAAGACGAGCCAGGAGGTGACTTTAGCGTCGACCTGTTCAAAGGCCTGGAATGTCAGTTGAACTTTTCCCTGCTTTCCGGCGTCGGTCGTGAACTGCACTTCTTGGTAGGGAGAGGGCTCAACAACATTCGTGAGGTTTTGCAAGCCCTCAATCGGTACCGGAAACTTAAACAGCTCATCAAAAATAGGCTGCGAGCGTATGATCTTTCTTACACTCATGTCGGTCAATAAGGCCGCAGTCTCATTGCAATAGATGATCCTCTTGTCACAATTAACAAGAAAGGCCGGCTCTAAGAGAGTGTCGAAAATTTTTGTTTCCATTTAGCCTTATCTAGTTCGGCAGAATTGTGATTATTTTTGACAGACAAAAGTCTTGGATTGGTCTTGGAGTTCTCCACAAGCGACCATGAACCCGCTCATAATAAGGCATGATGTATCCGCCCCGAACTTGAAGGACGCGGTTAATGAAGTTTGTGAAACCTAAAGATAGTATGAATTCGACTGTTCCGATGATTTCGGCGCAGACTTTAAATCTTGGTGTCGATTTAGAAATCGTTCATGCATCGCTTTGGCAAGCTGGCGCAAACGCAGATCAAATGGGTTGTTGGGCGGACGATCTAGGCAGCGTGGAACTGCTCAGCTTGACCCTTGAAAAAGGGGCCTCCTCAGTTTTGCAAAGCCAGCCTGAAGATTTTGAAAAAGATCTCAAGGCTTGGATCAATTTACGAGAAAATCCTTCAGGTTATTTTCAGAACCCACTGACATCAATATTGCCGAATGGAACTGATTTTGAAAAACATAGCATCGAGGATGTGAAGGACAAAGATAGATTAAGAACAGCCATCACGAGCTATTGCGAAAGTCGCGGCAACCAGCCTTGCCAAGAGTATGTGAATGCCATTTTTGAAGAGCTTTATATGAACGCCATGCTCGATGCGCCTCGCGAAGCGGGTGGAAAAAAAGCCAATAAATTTGTTAGTTTTTACCTGGGATGTGATGAGAGAAGAATCGCCATTGTGTGCGAAGATCAATACGGCAGTCTCAAAATGACCAAGCTGCTCGCGCGCATGAAGGATGTTTATGAGCGTGGCGCAGGCGATGCCATTGATCTGCGCGGTCCGGGTGGTGCAGGTCTTGGCTGTGTGATCATGTTAGAAAAGAGTTCGCTCCTCTGTATCGGTGTAGTGCCGCAGCAAATTACGACAGTGGCAGCCTTGGTTCCAAGGCACACAAGTTTTCGAAAAAGAACGGATCAAAAAAAGAGCATCCATCTCGTCGAAAAGGTCACCGACCAAAGTCAGCTCAAAAAAATCAAACCGGCCTAAAGTATCCAGACCTAGACTTAGTCGCCAGCCGGTGGCCGATGCTGACCAAGGTCCAGAAAATCTTAAGCATCTCCATGAGAAATCCGATAAGGACCAAGGAGGGTATCCAGCTGGGAATTCCTGATGCAAAGGTCATTCTTTTTGAGGACGACAAGACACTTGTCTCCGCATTGCAGGCTGTTTTAAGCAAAGCCGGTATCGAGGTTTTTGCGACAGACAAAGCGGCAGAGGTGAGCAATTATTTAAGTCGCAATCGCGTTGCCACACTCTTTGTGGACTGTCTATTGCCCTCTGAAAATGGCATTGATTACATCAAATCGATTCGAGACGAGTATCCGAAGCGCCGCTTGGACATTGTATTAATGAGCGGGGTTTTTAAGGATCCCGGATTTATTCGAGATTCGCTCAGAGAAACCGGTGCTATTGCTTTTTTGCGTAAGCCTTTTGGCAATGAAGAATTTATCAGTCATATCAAACGCCAGACTGTAAGCCCTGAAGTTCAAAATCCGCGCCGCAAACTCTATGAGCTGTTCGACAAGACCAATGCGACAGCCCGGGAAAAAAGAAAAGCACTTGAATCATTAGAAGATATCCATGGATTTGATTTACCACTGATCTATAGTTTGCTGCTCGATGCGAAACTTTCGGGCCATTTGAATATCGTGGCCCAAAATGGCGAGGTTTCCGGAATCTCATTTGCGCAAGGACTTATTGTCGGAGTCGACATCGCGGACAAAGAGACCTATCTAGGTAAACTAATGATCGAATCGGGCTATCTTTTGCCGGGGGACTTGGATGAGGTTTTAAGCACCCGCAGTGCTAAGAAAATTGGCGAACGCCTTTTGCAGGGTAATCTGGTGAGCCCACATGGATTTCGTGATGCTTTGGCGCATCAGATGAATATTCGATTGTCGAGAACGATTCTTGATCAGCATGTTCAAATCAATTTTGTTGCCACCGAGATAGAGTTAACCTCGCCGCACATTGATGTTGAATTGTTCCAAAGATTTATGAATGACTCCATTGCTTCTAAAATCAGTACAGAATGGATAAAAGTTCATTTCATGAAATGGATGCATTCAAAATTTGTAAAAACAAATTTATTTGATAGTAAGGTTTCGGCTCTCAATATGCCGTTGGTAGCAAGCCTCAATGGTTTGATTCCAAAATTAGAGTCCGGAAAATCTTTGGCCAGTATTATTGAAGAAAAGGCCTTTCCAGAAGATACTTTGTACAAGGCACTCTATTTTTTACTGACGCGGGGATTGTTCGCTATCGAAGGCCGCTCTTCAATGACTGCCGTTGATCGCTTGAAATTTTACCACAGCCTCATCCTAGAGTTTTCCAGTAAGAATAGTTTGGATATTTTCGAGCTCATGGTCAATATGACCAATTTGGGAGACTCTAAACCTGAAGTTGTTTTGCGTGAATTTGTTCGAATGCTGGGGGACGAGCCCAGTGAATCCAAAACAGAGATTGGCAAGGCCTATGGTAAAATCTTAGACGCGGTTCAAGAGGCGGTCGAATTTCAAAGCTCTGGACACAGAGACAAGTTAAAAGAAGAGCAGGCTAAAATGCTCGTCGAAAACAAATTGAAAGCGGCTAGCCTTTATGAAGATGCTAAGAATGCCCTGCAAAGGTCTCAATACCGAGAAGCTCTATCTATTATTATTTCTGTTTCTAAATTGGATCCCAGTATAGAGAGGCTTCACATCTATGCGGCTTGGGCCAGGCTTGGATGCCTAGACAATGGGCCGACTCGTTCCGAGGGCATTAGAGCCATTGACATGGATATGATGCGTGTTGCTCCCGAGGACAAGGCCGACGCACTCTATTGCTTTGTCAATGGTCTGTATTTGAAGGCGCTGGGGGATACCAATTCTGCCAAAAAAGCCTTTGAAAAGGCGTTGGCGATGGATTCGAGCATGATATTTGTAAGAAGAGAATTGGCTCTTTTAGGAAGTTCCATTGGAGCCGCTGACGCCGGCAAGACCGACCTTTTGAATGCTGATCTTAAAACTCTCGTCGGAACCTTGTTTTCTCGTAAACGCTAAGAATTGGGGTTTGACTGCAATGACAATGCTTAGGGAATACCGCAAAGCCGGCGGATTTTTACAGCTGATTCAGTTGGTCGAAACGACAGAACCCCGAAAACGTATGGGGCTTTTTGACCTCATTGCTAAAGAAGACCCCGGCTGGGCCAATCTTTTGAGACTGAAGATCCTAACATTGGATCGCATCTTAAACTGGAACAGCGACAGCTTAGCACAACTGTGGCCAGAAGTTCCGTTGCCCATGATCGTTGCTCTTTGGCAAAAGTCGCCTATCAATAAGAGAAGTAAAATTGAAGGATCTCTCAATAAAGACTTCTATGTCGAGTTTCGCAGAGCTGCCGATACGATTGAGGAAATCAGTGAAGCTGAATCTACGGCTTCGGTGATTCGTTTTGTAACTATAGTTAGAGACATGGCCATCCAGGGTAAGCTACGGCTTGCTGAAATCGATCCTGCCTTATCTATGGATTTTAGCTTGGCCGAAAAATTCGAAGCCTTTTCAGCTCATAATCAAAAAGTCGCCTGAATTTCATTGAGAGTTTTGCCTGCAAGAATCATTTCGACCGCTCGCTTGGCCTTTGAAATCTTTTCAATAAAATCCTCAGAGTTCTTAATGATTATCCGTTGCGGATGTCCATCCCAAGCCCGCTTGATTTTTTCATTGAGCTCCATGGCTTCCTTTTGAGATTCAATGCGAACCGGATTTTCAGTACTGAAATAAATGGCATCGGCCGTGTCAAGGTGAATCACCCAAGCGTAGCGACTGAGCTCAACAGCTCGAGAAGTACCAAGGCTTTCAAAAAAATCGCCGAGGCCGACCGGCCAATAAGCCAAGCCATCTAGAGAGCCACGATCACAGACCAACACCGGCAATTGCGTCTCTTCGAGCAGGTAATTTTCAAGCTCTCGTTGCACTAGATAAATCGAGCGTTGGGCGTATTTTTGACAGAGGTTTGAGCCTCGGCGCGGAAAGCCCCCTTTATAGAGAAGGCTTGCGGCCTCGGGAGCTAAGGCCAACTTACGCGGCAGTGCCTTTTGCAACATATCGATCAAGGTGGTTTTTCCGCCGGAAGGCCCACCCGTTACCGCTATTTTTATTTTTTCCACAAGTCTTCCCCTCGAGCAAGCGTTCCATTTACCAGTGCTGTCGGCTCAGTCAATGAGTTTCAAACTCGGCCAAGAGCGGTAAATGGTCCGACAGTTCAGACCAGGGCGAGCCTTTAAGAACCTTGGCTGAGTTTACCCGCAGGCCGCGAAAGTAAATACGGTCCAAACAAAGCTTGGGCCAAAATGCCGGAAAACTTTGCGCATGTCCTCCGTGCAAATGATCGAAACTTTCCAAGGCTGTGAGATGGGTTTTTAAAGGGTCACTTAGACCCTGGTTCCAGTCATTGAAATCACCAGCCAACAGGAAGGAGTGCTCAGAAGACAACTGAGTTTTAATCCAATCGATAATCTTGCCCATCTGTCGCATGCGACTCCCGGCAAGAAGATTGAGATGCGTATTAAAAACATGCAGCGAGTGGGACTCCGGCACGATGTCGATTTGCGCATGCAGCATACCACGCGATTCATAATTGTTGGTGCTCAAATCCAGATTGTGACTGCTCACGATCGGGTATTTTGAAAGAATGGCATTGCCATGATGGCGATCCGGAAATACGGCATTTTTTCCGTAAGAGAAGTGCGGCCAAAGCGAGTCCGCGAGGTACTCAAATTGCCGTTCGTTCGGAGCGTGGAGTTTGAAATGCTCGAGTAAGGACTTATTTTCGCCCACGACCTCTTGCAAAAAAACCAAATCGGCGTGCGTCTCATGTAGCGCCGCACGCATTGCTTCGAGCGAAAAGCGCCCCCAGTGGTCGAAGCCTTTATGAATATTGTAGCTTAAAACTTTCAGTTTCATAGCCAGTAGCGAAACCAGTAAATCATTTTTGCCAATCCTCTTCTTAAGATCGAATCTTTCTGTAATT
>Ga0206910_1186_pt1 | contig 11299 bp, 12 predicted proteins | sample Alteio_BWOrgHeat_77_FD_152949 | JGI IMG/M metagenome (GOLD analysis project Ga0206910, IMG submission 152949) | Enriched cells from forest soil in Barre Woods Harvard Forest LTER site, Petersham, Massachusetts, United States -... | ecosystem: Environmental > Terrestrial > Soil > Temperate forest >... | reverse complement strand
AGGTCACCATGTTAAATACGCTTTCCGAGGCTTTATTCACACGCTGTGAAATTTGATAGCGGACCACTTCCATCTTCGAAAAGAAATTATCTTTTTCAACGATCACATCGATATGTCCCGCTACAGCGCCGACCGCGGGGTTCCATAACGGTTGAACAATCCGGTAGATGCCTTCTGGATCCACCAAGCTGTCGGAATCAATACAGATCAAAATAGCATTCGATGATTTTTCGATTCCTAAACCGAGGGCTTGCCGCTTTCCCATACTTTGCGGAAGTCGGTAATGACGCAACGAGGGATACTGAATTGCTAATTCGGCCAGAATCAACGGCGTACGGTCTGTCGATCCGTCATCGACCACAATCACTTCCAATCGCTCGGCGAGATAGCGCGACTGCAGGATGTGTTCGACGGTTTCGCGAATATGCGCTTCTTCATTTTTGGCGGGAACGATCACGCTGACGGTCGGCATATAGCCATGATCAGAGGGCTCCCGGTAAAAAATGGCGAGAACGACACGCATGTACACGTACGCGGCAACGATCAAGCTGTAGGTAAAAACGTAAGGGGCGTACCAAAAATTAACAACATTTTTATACTTTAGAACCGCAATGAGGGCAGTGAGCAGCAAGGCGGCCACAATCGTTCCCATCCGAACATTTCGCGTGTCTTCATAAACAATCTGTTCAGGAATTAAGTGTTCGAGCTGAATACCGTAACCGGAAGGATGCCCTAGATTGGGAAATCCGCGAACCACCACCCCTTGAAAGGTATAGGTTTTATCGGACGTCTTTGTGAATCCCGCTTCCGAAGGAATCTGCCATTTGACGGTAGCGACATCGCCGGGTTGGAGTCCCGTTTCCAACATCGAGGATTCCACGGAAAGGCCCGTCACGCTCGCGTTCAGGACTTTCACAGGGATGCTTCGCTTCAATTTACCCGCACTCAAAGTGGCCGTCGTAATGCCCAGCACCTCGTGGCGGCTGTAGCGTCGACGTGTGTTATCTTCGGCTTGCGGAATATGATCGAGCGATTCTTCCTCTATCAAGCGAATAGTCCCACGACTCCGATGAACAGCAGATAAACGGCCACGATGTAATTCAGCAGTTCCGGCTTAAAGAGAATCACCAGTCCTGCGACGATGGAAGCAACGGGTTGGAATGTCAGATGTATATTCATATACCTTTTAGATTCGTTGGGATGGAATTTGGTTACATCAGCACGATGTCAACGATATGTTTCATAAGAGTATGGTACGCGAAGGTGGAAAATTTGACTATCAGGAAGGACCCTGTATTTCGTGACAACCAAACTACTCGTGCAAGGCTAGTGTGAACGCTGATAGGCAGTCCGGAGTGGATGTGTTACAGTTCATTTCTAAGCAGTTACTCGAGGAGTTCCTATGGAAAATAATCTTGAAGAATCACCCAAGAACCAATGTGCCGCTTTCTGTCCCGCCTGCAAAAGAGCCCGGAGCGAGTGGGGCGGCGAAGGGATAACACTGAACGAGATTTCGTATTGCTGTGAAAGTTGCATGAAAGGTACCCAGTGTACGTGCACCTTAATGCAGTCGGCGATTATCCTTCCTTAATATCTCCCTTACTTTCTTCCGTCATGGCACGGGAAACGAGGGCGACGAATGTCGAACACCAACAGGTGGAGACGAGGCAATCGGCCTTCTCCGAGTGATGTCTATCCAAATGGTGGCCGCAGGTGACGCAGTAGTATTCCATAGTTTATAAACGCCTTATCATCAATAAGTGTTGTAAATGATTTTTTAAGATTTGCTCTCTTCTTCGCAAACGTCGGATAAATTTTCAGGAGAGATCCAGGTTTTCATATTGGGGCGATTTTCTCGGCGACAGACCCAGGCCAGAGCGTTGGGACTGCCTTCGTAGGCTCGATCTAAAATAAAACGCATCGCTTCGGGATTGGTCTGAATCTGCTTCATCAATGTCGATGCATAGAGAAAGGCCAGCGCATGATCCGGCGCGATCTCCCCCCGTCCATCGCGGTATATATAAAAAAGAGTCCACTGCGCTTCTTCACTCCCGTGGTCTGCGGCTTGGGTATACCACCGCACGGCCTCGAGCGCACTCGGGGAGACTCCCCTTCCATCGAGATAAAGCTGTCCCATCACCGTTTCCCGGTCTGCTGTAGGATGCGATTCGACACAGGGAGCCATCCAGCGCGCTAACTGTGCATCATCGGGTTTCATCCACCGGTAATACGCCGCCAGATCACAGGCCGCGCGACTATATCCATTCTCGGCAGACTGCTCCCAGAGAGTCAGACCTTTTTGAATCGCCTCCGGAGAACCTTCCGTCATCAGCGCCTGACCGCGCTCGTAATAGAGTTTTGGATATTCATTCGCGCTGCGCTCTAAAATTTCTGAGTGTAAGAGTTGCCGACTTTCTACGCCCAGGCAAACCATTGCGAGAAGTACCAGCGCCCCCCAGCCTTTCCACGTCCTCGTCGAAAAAACTCTTTGGAGAGAATGATCGATGACCATATCGCTCGGCGCTGACGCTACATAAAGGGAAGAAGAGACGTTCATTAATGAGTGAGACATGTATAAGCCAGATCGAGTTACATCGATTGACAAAAAAGTCTTATGAACAGGACTGTAGCGTAAAACAAAACGCCTGACTATCAGGAAGGAGAACTATCTTTTATGTCGTTGGGACTACTATCAAGGGGCTAGGGAAAACACTTATTAAGGCAGAGGCTCTCTAGTGCCAGACAGGGTAGGAGGCCACCTGCGTATCGTCGGTCTCGGGAAGTTGCGTCTCTTGGGAATAATCAGGCATTGGCGTTCCGGTGTTCCTACGCACTTCTTGAGAGGTCGGGAGATTATGGTACTGGATCAGGTTTCGATTGATTTGAGCGCCGTCGCCAAAGCGCAAGACCATGGAGATGTAATGCGAATTTCCCAAGTCTCCGAGCGGCACCCAGGCATATGAAAATTCATGTCCAAAGATATGGACCCCTAGTCCCATTGTAAAACCCGCCATGACACCCAATTCTTTTAACGTATCGGTTCGGAAACCGGCGCGCAAAGAAATCGCGGAATAGGGCCGCCACTCGAGACCTCCGTGAAGACTCGCCAGTCCGGTTTGCGGGTAAACCCCTTCGGCGCTGAGGATCCACTGGCTTGTCGGCCGGTAGGCAGCGCCCATATGAAACGCCAACGGTAAAGGATCGCCCACATCTAAAAAGGTAAGCTTCGTTCCCACATTCGTCAGCACAGCCGCTAGCGCAAGCTTGTTGCTCGGGTGATACAAACTCCCAAAATCTACCGCGTATGCATTCGCCGACACATCGGCAATCTGCGCGTTGATCCATTTCGCGGTGAGCCCGAGGGACAATTGCGTCGAAAACGTACGACCATACGAAAGATTGTATGCGGCATAATGACTGGAAAAATTCCCAATCGAGTTTCCCGCCGCATCCGTTCCGGCAATATCGCCTGTCCCTAAATACTGGATCGACCCTCCCAGCCCTGATTTTGCACAAGCGCTTGACGCTGTGCACGACGCCGAGGGGCGAAGAGGAACGCCAAAACTGAGATATTCATAATGAATGGAATCCACGTAAGCGAGATGCTGGCCAGCAAATTGACTCGAATCGAGGAATCCCAAGCCGGCGGGATTGAGCGTCGGGGCGTAGGCATCCTCTGCCAAAGCACTGTAGGCCGCCCCCATGGCAGCGGGACCGGCCCCTACGGGAATATCCAGGAACGCAGCGCCTTCCGTTCCCGAAGACGCCCAAAGAATGAGCGGAGACAGGAAAGAACCGAGCGCGGCAAGAAGTCCCACGATCATAGCGGTTGATTTGGTCACGCTTAAGTGTAAGCGTGATTCGTCCACAAAACGTTCGAACGGAGATTATGTCACTCCTTCGACGATAAGAGTCTAGTTCAAGCTGTGACGGGTCAGTTTGAAACCGGCGATTTTACAGATGGTATTATCGGCAAGGTTATATTGAAGCTTGGAGCGCTCATTCCACGTTCCTTCACGAAGTTCTTTTTGGATCTCCCGAGCAATGACGCGGGGCTGCCATCCCCATTTACGATGGATATCGGCGTATCGTTTAATCCATCCGTTGCGCTGCAGAGAGGGCTGATCGACTTTACGTCGACCGCGCATAATTCCATAGGGATCCTGAGCGGCTAACAACGCTTTCACAAAATCAAAACAAATCACTTGCTCCGTGACCACTGAAGAAACTTCCAAATTAAAGGAATGATTCCCTTCCGTCAGAACATCATCACCCGGATATTCAAAACAACGAATGAGTTCATGATGCTGGGTAAGAAAATTCCAAATCGCCTCCCATCGCTTTTCCCGGACTCCTCGCCGTATTCGGCGTTTGATCATCCAAACGGGAAGCGCTCGCAAGTAGTTCGCATTGATCTTTTTCAACGCATTGGCCAATTTTTGGAGGGGCTTCCCTCCTTTTAATAATTGATACGTCACCCGAATATGGGCCGGTTTGCGGCTCGTCGGTTTCAGCCAAAAGCCATAATCTTTTTCCAATGCATGGGACAACACCTTGGAGTAAACCACCCATTGATGCGTTTCTTCCCGCACGTAACCAGCGGCGGTTAGCTTACGAGTAAAGACGGCTAGGTTATCGGTATGAAAATAATGAGCGATTCCCATAATCTAAAACCGCCCCGTCACCCCGCTCGCCAAGCGGTCCATGCTGTCTACAATTTTCTGCAGCGCGGTTCTGTGAGTCGGGTTATCAGGCCCCTCTTCTAATCCCGTGTATTTGGGTGTTTTGTTCGCGTCCGGACCAAAGCGCCACCCCAAGCGGAGAGACACCGTGGGCACGCCGATGGCGGTTGTCCCGTATGTGGTTTTGCTGACACCGAAAATGTGCCACGCGGTTTCGAGGCCTAAGATAAGATTGTCACTTAACTTCGTATCGACGCCGGCACCGAATGAAAAAGCAAATCCCAGCGAACTATCATCTTGTAGCTGACGCGTCTCTCCTGTTCCTGTATCCGTCCAGGTCGACCCCGGCAACGGTTCCCCACTGGACTTTTGGCGAAAGTAAGCCATCCCCACGCCACTGTGAAGATAGGGCGCAAACTGAGCCGCATCTTGGAGAAGGTTATAGCGTCCCATGATTTCCACGGTTGCCGCGGTGTCCTGGGAGCGGGCGTTCAACTGGCCTCCCGTCCCATTATTCGTTAGCGTATAGTCCTTACTGCCAAAATGAAAATAATCGGCCTGGAGACCCACGTCGAAGTTTTCATCAATCTCATAGAGATACTGTGCACCCACCTGGGGGCCCATGCGAGCCGAGGTGGAGAAGTCATTGACCCCCGTCGGAAAAGCGGCGCCGACATCCAGACTTAGACGCTGCATGCCGGGACTAGAGACCGCCCACGCTCGCGTCGTAGCGGCCGTGAGCATCACGATCCACATTAACTTCACAATATTTTTAATTCTCATTGGAGTGGCTCCTTTAGACATCATCGAATAGACAGGACCGTCTGCCGGCCCGAGCCCGCGTGGGGAAGCAATAAGGCACACGTTCCACCGGATCCATCAATCTTCGAGTCCAGATCAAAGACCAGCGTATGTGTTTGATTCGCCGCTAACGTCATGGGCGTCAGCGGGCAAGGACCACTGCAGGCGCACTGTGTCGTCGGTTGAAAGCAATCGTTGACGCTCGCCGCGGAAGCAGAGTCCGAAAAGTAAATCCAGGGATCATCTTCTCCGGCACTCCCATGAATGAGCGTTCCTTCGGGCGTTATCGATTCATCGTCCACAGGATTAATGAAGATATCAATGGCGTTTGGACCCGCGACGCAAGATCCCTGAGGCACTTGGGGCGTCACGGTGACGAAGTCACTGATATGGAACATCGCACAATGGTAGGTGCCATCCGTAATACTGCCGCTTCCCATCGTCGGAATTCCCACCAAGTCGATGGATGACGCGCTCGCGGTTTTAAAAACAGTGACCGCACCGGAACAGTCGCTGTTTTTGGAAACTCGCATTTCAAAAACCTTCACGATCAAGGAGGAAGGGCTCGTCACCGCTTGTCCACTCACTACTCCTCCCGCCAACAGGGCAACGGAAAAACAAATCACTCGCAAACGTTTAAAAACCATGGGGTATTTCATCGGGCGGCTCCTTTCATCGTCAGTACGTTCCGTTGTATGGAAGCGCCACCCCCCGAAGTCGCGGCGGATGGATCTTTCTTTTTTTCACAGGCGACAAGGCCTGCTAAAAGAAGGGTGCCTAAGGCCCCAAGCCAAAACCGCCGTATTCGTTCGTTTGATTTCTTCATAGATCCTCCTTCCTTCTTATAGACAATGAACTTGAAAATGGGATTGCGTGAGTGTCCGCCCGTCCCAAAGAACTTGAATTTTCCAGGAACCGTCGTACACGGCACGGTCCGCATCTCCGGCGTCTTGAACGGAGAGCGGGTTCCACAATAATCCTTCTGGGGTAAACCGCAGCCACACATCAGTTGTCTGGCGACCGGGAGACGGATAGTTCACTTCATTGCGTGCGTGCTGCACGATAACGCCTTTGGGTCCTGTCCAAATACTTTCCAACATATGTTTGCCAATCACTTTTTGCGGAAAAGTTAGATATCCATGAATCGTCCCAGAACAGGTAAACGTATCCTGCGGCTCCATCCCATTGTCTTGTGCGGTCAAGAGGAGGACGCGAGGCTGAGGAATTTCGGCATGAGAAAGACCGATCAGTGATAGAAGAACGACCCCGATCAAATATATTTTCCGCATATTAGGGGGCCACCCCTAAATCTGAATAAATAGCATCCAACCGATGCAGCCATTTTTTTTGTGTAAATTCTTGCGTCACGCGGCCTTGAAAGCTCCTGGCTTGTTCATCGAGCTTCATCCGTCCCTTGGCAGACATGCACATTTGCAAGCGAAGCGCCGATATCGCGACAGGTTCCTTAGGAAGCACACCTTGGCCATCATTTTCGTTAGGGATCAAATCCACGACGCCCCCCACGCTCGTGCTCATCACGGGTGTTCCGGCCCACCCGGCTTCAATCAAATTGATTGGCAAGCCCTCTGCCTTCGAGAAAGAAAGCAGGAGGTCCAATCCCACGAGTTCATTCCCCACATTCTCTCGATAGCCCATCCAGACCACGCGCTTCGACAACCCCAGTTCCTGTGCACTTTGTCGCAGCTGCATTTCGAGTTCTCCCATTCCGAAAATGAGACATCGCCAGTCTCGATCACAGGGAAGTTGATTTAATCGGGAGAGGATCCGCAGCAGACGAAAATGATCCTTCTCCGGAGAGAGTCGCGCCACCACACCTAAAAAAAATGTCTGGTAATGACGTTCTTTCGGGAACCAAAGTCGTCGGATGTGCTGTGCCTCATCCGTACGCTGTTCAGGAGCAATCAGATGCCCATCGACTCCATTGAAGTGAAGGCGTAAATGACGACTGCTGATTCCGGAATGTAAAAGAAGTTCATGATCGGCGCTGGAGACGCAAAGCACCCGGTCGAAGAATCGGAGAAAGAACCGGCGATAAAAAAACTCATACAGCTTGACTTTCCAATCAGGCAAGCCGCGCGCGCCGTGGTGCGTGGAGACGATGAGATAGTTGGATTTACTTTTACGTTGGGCTTGAAGGAGGTAGATGGAGGCCTTGATACCATGGGCATGAACGAGGCTCGGATTCAATTGCAGGAGAAGCTGCTGCAGCTCGTGAACCGCTTGAAAATCCGCGCGACCCCGGACGTGTATCGCATCGTAAGGCAGATTCAGGGATCGTGCATAGAGTTCCAGCGGATCCGATGCGCGCAGCCGTTCAATCCGATCTTCCAATAAATTAATAATAACGAAATGATTCCCGCTGCTCGCCAAGGCCGGTAAAACCAGCCGTTCCGGCCCACTGACGGAGCTTGAATTAAAGAGATGCACGATCATCGTTTTCCCTGGAGTCCTTAACATGCCACGCGCTCCGAAAAACCGGCTTTTTCGATCATGCGCTGGGACGCTCGATTGGCGAGCGTCGTATCGACATAAAAGCGCCGGTATCCACGCTGCGAGAGAAAAACAAGTCCTTGGTGAATGGTCGCCGAGGCCAATCCTTGACCGCGGTATTCGGGATCTGTTTCTAAATCTCCCACGACAACAGCGTCCCGTTCCACCGGGTACACATCACAAAAACCGACATTCAGCCACCCGTGCTGAACGATTTTCTTTCCACGAATAACGCCGAAAAGAATACGTCTCCCACTCAGTATTTTCAGGGAGACCTTCAGCGCTTTTTTCCATCCCCAGGTATTCACCCAAACAAGAAAATGCGCGACGATACTTTGTGGTTTTGCGGCCACGATAAACGCGCCTTCGGGCAAATGGATGGGTGGCAGCGGCTCTAAAATGTCCTTTCGATAAATCAATCTTTCCTCTTCAGGGGACGAGGGCTTCAGCGGGGTTGAGAGTATCCAATTCGTCTTATGCGGATAAAAAAGGAATTTTCGTTTGAAATGACGCATCGACTCCAGAGAACCGAAATACGTTCCGTACCCGTAGAATTTCACGCCCGGGTACGACTTGTAAAGCTCGCGAGCGATCTCAATGATCAATAGCGGAACGATCCCATCATGCAGGAACCGATCATGCCCGTAGCAATCCCCAATATTGCAAAGCTCCCCGGCCACCAAACACCCGGCATACGCAACGAGTTTCCCCTCTTTAAAAACGCCAAAATAGGGATAGTCATGATCAGACGTTCGGGATGATGGATGGGTGGTCGGATGAACGCGTCCTTCGCGAATTTCTAACGGAAGCTGGCCTTGCCGGACAGGCGTCGACTGCCAGATTTCCCGAACATCGTCCAAGTGAGTGTTATAGTCGAACCGCTTCACTTCGTAACCCCACTTGAGTGCTTTTCGATAATTCCCACGCGCTTTGTTTTCGATCAAACTGAAATAGGTTTCAAAATTGGATGGCAATTTACAGAGAGAATATCCGTAAACACATTTTCTCACGAAGAACAATTTAGGATGGCGCGATTGCGCATCGGCATAAAAGTCATTCACCATATCGGCGTAAAAGGGATCATTTCCCGCCGTTTTTTCCAGCCTCAGATTAATCGAAGCCTGAGGAAGGTGATAAATATCGATGAGATCTTTCATTAGCATAGAGTTATTTAATAATCGCCAATTTCCCGCGCTGGGTCTGCCCGTCGGGAGAATCCACCACATAGAGATAAATCCCTGAGGCGGCGCGATCCCCCGAATTTGTGGTGCGATCCCATACCGCAACACCGGAGCCAGAGGCGGTGATTGTCTTTATCCAGTGGCTGGACAGAGTGAAAATTTTTATCGTGCTACCGGCGCTCGCATTGTCAAACGTGACGGGCAATCCAGCATGCTGATCACTGCGCCACGGATTCGGAAACACACGAACCGTGCGTGTATCCACCGTGGATCCTGCGGACGAAGTCGGCGGATTCGTTGAGGTCGGCGGAGACGCCGCAGCGATAATCACCGCTAACTGCGCACGTGCGGCTTCCCAAGCGTCGGGATTATTCGACCAACTGATATCTGACAAGACATAGGTCGGATCATTGGGGTCCGCCACGCCGTATTCCCAGAGCGCTTTGGGGACCATCTGGTTCACAAGCGTCTGAACCGCCGTGGGAGAAACGGCTGCCGCTAAGGTCAAGTAATCCACATCCTGTAGGCCTCGACGCCACGCTTTAAGACGGAGGCTCGCAAAAGGACCCTCCACCCCATAGGAATCGCTCGGATACACCGTGTCTGTTCCGGGATACATAAGCACGCCGTCCCCATTGGAATAATTCCAACCCGTTTCGCCCATGACGGCATCATTGGTGCTTTGAGTACCGAAGGTTCGCGCCGTCTGGAACACATTGGTTTCGCCCATGGCGCCTTGATAATTGTTGTAGTAGGTGGATTCCCAAAAATACCAACGGTTAATATGCTTTTTGTACTGTCCCCACGCTAACTCGCGCGCGGCAATTCCATCATCCTCGATCGCCATCGAACCCGAGGCTGGCCGATGCGCGTTGTACATAAAGAAACGTTTTCGGGTATCGTTGCTGTAGAGATCATCGAGAGGCTGCCACTGCGAGGGGATGCCTACAGAGAGCGTACTCGTGGGAATGCTCAGAGAAGGACATTGCGCGGCGGCGGTCACAAGCGACATCGTCGCCATCGACTTCACCTGGTGACCAGGCCCTGGGTTCTGCAGGATCCACGCCGCCCACGTTTCAATTTGGGCCGTATTCGGCGATTCGTCGATCAGATAGAGAAAATACTCAGCACCGGGAGCATGCTGCGTGAACCAAGTCGCCCACGCATTCGTATGCTGATTCATGTCCTGCTGGGTCCCCGTATTCCAACTCCAATTTCCATAAGTCCCGATCGAATAAATCGTATTCCCCACACTCACGCCCGGTCCGTCATATCCATTGGCCGCCGTGAAGAGACTGCCATCCAGTCGCGCTTGCCATTCCGGACAGGGCTGATCACCCGGTGCATCGCAATTGCTGGCGTCATCCCCGATCAGAGAAATACGATGTCGGTGCGCTAAAAGAAAATGGCGATCCCGAAGCAGTTTGGCTTTCGCTCCGAAGGAACCGTCGGGATTGATATAGGCATTGCCCAGGTATCGGTGATTAATATTGCCCGCTGAATAATACAGCATCGTTTTGGCGGACGGGGTGTCCGGAAGCGTGAAATTGTAAACCTTCAATTGGACAGGAAGACTTTTCACCAGGACTCCACTTTCTTTAACCATTACCGTTCCTTGATACAACCCGGGTGTCGCGCTTTTGGGAATGTAGACATCGACCCAGATGCTCTGGTTATGGCCCGAGGCAATTGCGAAGGTGGGGACAAGCTCCAGCGGGACGGCGATCTCGGGATAATATTTGTCATGGTCCGGCCGGTCCTGCCACGTACCGCTCCCTGAACCGTTCCCGCTCCAGTGACGACGCATCCGCTGCGGCACATGTCTTTCGTCATACGTTCCATAGGACACTTTGCTTAATCCTTGAATCTGCAGATACCGCACATAGAAAAGTTCGATCTGACGATGCGTCCAATCGAAAACGCCGTTCCCCGTCGCCGCAGAGGACGTGATGGTGGCTCCCCCCGGGCCGCTCAAAAGGTTGAAGGCCACCGTCATTGCGCCGGAACTGCCGCCCCCTGCTTCCAAAATCACGTTAAACGCCACGACTTCATTTCGTCCGCCAAAAATAGAGATGGTTGTTCCATCCCAAACCGAGCTTAAAACGTTGACTCCTCGCGTCACGC